>Ga0307960_1000041_pt1:0-57500 | contig 64893 bp, 81 predicted proteins | sample OrgLakmetagen542_FD_201832 | JGI IMG/M metagenome (GOLD analysis project Ga0307960, IMG submission 201832) | Saline water microbial communities from Organic Lake, Antarctica - #542 | ecosystem: Environmental > Aquatic > Non-marine Saline and Alkaline > Saline | place: Antarctica: Organic... | reverse complement strand
AAAACGATTCCCTTAGTAGCGGCGAGCGAATTGGGAGAAGCCTAAACTTAATTTTATTAAGGGTAGTGGGACAATTGTTAATCGATTAGGACAGTTAGATGAACAAGTTGGAATACTTGACCAAAGAAAGTGATAGTCTTGTAATCAAAAATTGAAATAATCAAATTGAATCCCAAGTAGCATGGAGCACGTGAAATTCCGTGTGAATCTACGAGGACCACCTCGTAAGGCTAAATATTCCTGAATGACCGATAGTGAACAGTACCGTGAGGGAAAGGTGAAAAGAACCCCGGGAGGGGAGTGAAAAGAACATGAAACCATAAACTTACAATCAGTAGGAGGACGACTAAAACGTCTGACTGCGTGCCTGTTGAAGAATGAGCCGGCGACTTATAGGTAGTGGCAGGTTAAGGCAGAGAATGCCGGAGCCATAGTGAAAGCGAGCCTGAATAGGGCATATGTCACTGGTTATAGACCCGAACCCGGATGATCTAACCATGGTCAGGTTGAAGCTTAGGTAATACTAAGTGGAGGACCGAACCGACTGATGTTGAAAAATCAGCGGATGAACTGTGGTTAGGGGTGAAATGCCAATCGAATTCGGAGCTAGCTGGTTCTCCCCGAAATGCGTTTTGGCGCAGCGATAAATGTTATAACTTAGGGGTAAAGCACTGTTACGTATGCGGGCTGGTAATTCGGTACCAAATCGTTGCAAACTAATAATACTAAGTGTAAAGTTTATCAGTGAGACTGTGGGGGATAAGCTCCATTGTCAAGAGGGAAACAGCCCAGAGCACCAGTTAAGGCCCTTAAATAATTACTAAGTGATAAAGGAGGTGGGAGTGCATAGACAATCAGGAGGTTTGCTTAGAAGCAGCAATCCTTTAAAGAGTGCGTAATAGCTCACTGATCGAGTAAACCTGCGCCGAAAATGTACGGGACTAAGTAATTTGCCGAAACTGTGCGATATATTTTGAATATATCGGTAGGGGAGCGTTCTGTTGTAGATTGAAGTATTAACGTAAGTGGATATGGACGAAGCAGAAGTGAGAATGTCGGCTTGAGTAACGAAAATATAGGTGAGAATCCTATACCCCGAAAACCCAAGGTTTCCTCCGGAAGGCTCGTCCGCGGAGGGTAAGTCAGGACCTAAGGCGAGGCTGAAAAGCGTAGTCGATGGACAACGGGTTAATATTCCCGTACCATTATTTATTGATAACGAGGGACGGAGAAGGCTAAACTGGCCGGATATTGGTTACCGGTTTAAACGTTCGAAGTATTGAGAAACGGAGAAAACGTTTTGAGCTAAGGCGTGAATACGAGATGCTACGGCATTGAAGCAGTGTATGTCAGACTTCCAAGAAAAGCTCGCAATGTCGTAAATAGATGATGCCTGTACCATAACCGACACAGGTGGGTAGGTAGAGTATACTAAGGGGCGCGAGATAACTCTCTCTAAGGAACTCGGCAAAATGACTCCGTAACTTCGGGAGAAGGAGTGCCTTATTTATAAGGTTGCAATAACAAGATCCAAGCAACTGTTTACCAAAAACACAGGTCTCCGCTAAGTCGTAAGACGATGTATGGGGGCTGACGCCTGCCCAGTGCCAGAAGGTTAAAGAAGTTGGTTAGCATTCGCGAAGCTGATAACTGAAGCCCTGGTGAACGGCGGCCGTAACTATAACGGTCCTAAGGTAGCGAAATTCCTTGTCGGGTAAGTTCCGACCCGCACGAAAGGCGTAATGATTTGGATACTGTCTCGGAGAGGGGCTCGGTGAAATAGACTTGTCTGTGAAGATGCGGACTACCTGCACCTGGACAGAAAGACCCTATGAAGCTTTACTGTAACTTGAAATTGAAATTGGACTTTATTTGCGCAGTATAGGTGGGAGGCGTTGAGTTAATTCTTGCGGGAATTTAGGAGCCATTAGTGAGATACCACTCTGGTAATGTTAGATTTCTAACTTTGTATCATAATCTGGTTAAAGAACAGTTTCAGGCGGGCAGTTTGACTGGGGCGGTCGCCTCCCAAATGGTAACGGAGGCGTACAAAGGTTTCCTCTGAACGTGTAGAAATCGTATCTAGAGTGTAAAGGCATAAGGAAGCTTGACTGTGAGACTTACAAGTCGAGCAGGGACGAAAGTCGGTCTTAGTGATCTGACGGTGCTGAGTGGAAAGGCCGTCACTCAACGGATAAAAGTTACTCTAGGGATAACAGGCTGATCTCCCCCAAGAGTTCACATCGACGGGGAGGTTTGGCACCTCGATGTCGGCTCATCGCATCCTGGGGCGGTAGTACGTCCCAAGGGTTGGGCTGTTCGCCCATGAAAGCGGTACGCGAGCTGGGTTCAGAACGTCGTGAGACAGTTCGGTCCATATCCGGTGTAGGCGTTAGAATATTGAGAGGAGCCTTCTTTAGTACGAGAGGACCGAGAAGGACATACCTCTGGTGTACCAGTTATCATGCCAATGGTAAACGCTGGGTAGCTATGTATGGAGAGGATAACCGCTGAAAGCATCTAAGTGGGAAGCCCACCTCAAGATAAGTATTCTCATCACGTAAGTGAGTAAGGTCACGGGAAGACTACCCGTTTGATAGGCATTAAGTGTAAATGTAGTAATATATGAGCTGAGATGTCCTAATAGACCGAGGACTTGAATTTTTATATAGTTACTAGAAATATTAGTAACTATTTTTGCTTTGGTGTTTTTAGTGTACTAAGCGGACCCACACTGATCCATCTCGAACTCAGTTGTGAAACGTTATAAATCGACGACAATACTTGAAGGGGGACCTTCTGGGAAGATAGTTCAATGCCAAAGTTTTACTCGACGGTTAAAATTAATAAATCTTTCAATAATTGCTTAAATTGAACGAAAAAATATTATATAATAATAATTACACAATATTTTCATTTTAACCAGAAAAAATCTTTATTATTTTATTCATCAATAACATAGTATAATTTTAATTTATGTATAATTGCAGCCATCTATCTGTTGATAGTTTTGATTTCTGTTCATGAAGTTTTTCATTTCTAAAAAGTAATACAATAGGTGGATTAAAAATAGCTTTTATATATTTTCCATAAAGCGTATCTACTATGTAAGCGTCTTTTATGTCCTCAATCGTTGCAAACATATCCGCTAAAGACTGATCTTGCCCTCTAGACTTTGTTAAATTTATCATCAGAAGGTCTACGTCCTCGTGTTGAGTTAGTTTCGTAATAGCTGATATAAGTCTTTCAACCGTGCTTACGGGCAATTAACGAGCCACACTGGCCTAATCTAAGCCATTTTTGGAACTTAGACTTGCCTGTGCAGCCAATTCAACCCAAATAATTTTTCTCTCACGAATAATTGGGTTATTTTTATTCGTTACAATAAATTCGAAAAGCTCTTTTTGCCATTGTCTTAAATCCATGCTAGCGTATTCTTCGCTATAATTTTCTTTTTGACCTACGTAAAACGGACCTCTTACTCTTGTATCAATTTTGGACGCATATTTCATAGCTGCTTTTGAATCATAAGTTTTACTTAACGTTAAACCACTAACATTATTAAATATTTCTTGAAACTGTTCTAATAGTTGTTTTTTGGAAACACGCGGTCCCACCAAAGTAAAAGCCCAATATTTTGTATTTTTATGCATTTTTTTCCTTTTTTCAATTCGGGGGTAAGGGGGTTCTTGGAGCGCTTCGATGTCTTTCCGAGAACCCCCTACCCCCTTTTTATATATATATAAAGGTAACGTCATTTGGTAACCTCACATAGCGCATAACCTACAATCACAAGCAAAAACACGAATCGGATCCGGGTCGTATAATTAAAAAAGGTAACCTTTTTCCCAAAATTTATAAGATTGATAAATCTTTAATAATAAAGTTGACATTAAAAATAAAAAATTGTATTATCATAATACAATATCTTATCTAAATTATGCTGGGTTGTCGGTAATATATTGTCGCTCGAGTTACAGCTCGAGCAATATTTCCTAGTTTTACTCTACAATAAGTATTTTTATTTCTAAACTATAATATATAATACCCTATAAATTATTAATAAATGATTATGATATTTATAAGAGTAAGCCCAAATCGCATTTTTATAGTTAGCGAATACTGGATTCTTATCCCATTGATAATATCAATTGAAATTGCTATTTTAGTAAAGATAAGAAAAAATCGTGCTCAACAAGACCTTGAATCAGAAAAACTAAAAAAAGATTTTATACGTTGGAGGGTATTGAATGCTGCAATTGGAAATATTTTTAGCAGCATATTCGTAAGGGGTGGCCACGAAACAGTAAAGATCATAGCTGATGGCTTTGTGCAGGTCCGTCATGAAAATTGTATCGTGCCTAAAGGCGTTCAGTTTTTGGATAATGAGTGGCTGCGCAAGCTACTTTTAGTTCACCATTCTGATAAAATAAAAACCGGCATTCTTTATATTACCCGAACGGCTCTATGTCACTTCGCTTCGGAAGTCGGTTTAGGGATCTTGGACACTCAAATCTTTAAAGTTTCAAGTTGGTTAACGGTTGGAAAAAAAACTTTTGTAACAATACTTGCCTCATTGCCAATACCATTACTCGGAATATGGGGAGTAACAACTATACCTGTTGTTTTGAGCGTAGTTACATTTTTATCTGGGACTAGTTCTATGTTTTTTTTACGCGAATCTGGCTTCCTACTTATTAAAACAAAAGCTATTGCTGGTCCTATTAGTCATATAGCACAACGTATACAGGATCGGACAGACATTGTAGTCGTAGATTTAGAGCCTAGCAATGATAAAATAACTGTGAAGCAATCCTCGGTGCCATATGAATGTTCGCTCCCAGATCAGATGCTTGGGAATCCAATATGTGTTCGCGAAACTGAAATTGGCATTAAGTCGGGAGATGTCCTAGTCGACATTCTTATTGATTATGACGAAGTTGTTAATATGGAAGATCTCACAGGTTTAAGTGGTGAGATAAAATTTGCTGATCAGTTTGAGACTGTACCAATTGAAAACCCAGGTCCTATTAAATCACAACACAGTAGGCCTAACCCTAGTAAAAGTAGTAAAAGAACTGCTAGTTTATTAGAAAAATTCGGCGATCCCGACTATATACCAGATAGTGAAACATGGGACACTTCAGCGAATACTGAACACAATATTCGAAATAAAGAATTGTAGAATTTGTCCTCTTTAACCTAGATCAAATCAAAGATTTAATTTAGGTTAAATTTATACTATTTTTTTATATTCAGTTTATCCAAACTAAGAGGGGTTACTGTACCATCCCCATTATCTTTTCTAAATTCAATAGAATAATCATAATTTATATAAAAACGTAACCATCTGTCAGCTGATAATTTTGAAATGTGTTCATCTAATTTTTCGTTTGTAAACACTAATATTAATGGAGAATCAAATATAGCCTCAATATACTTACCGTACATCGTATCTACTATAAACCCATCCTTTATATCTTCAATAGCCGCAAACATATCTTCTAATGATTGATTTTCACCTTTTGTTTTTGTCAAATTAATCATTAACAAGTCAACTTCTTGTTCTCTAGTTAGCTTTATAACAGCTGATATAAGCCTCTCAACACTACTAACTGGTAATTTACGTGCTATTAAGCCATTTTTGAAACCGACTCTTACCAGTACACCCTTTATTGTCCTCAACCCAAATAATTTTGCGCTCACGAATAATTAAGTTATTTTGCCAAGGACGCAAAATCATTTTGCATATTTTTCACTGAATTTTTCTTTCTGATCCACATGAAAAAATCCTTTTACGTGTGTATCTTCTAGACATATTTTATGGCTTTTTATCATAAATCTTACTCAAAACAAATTTTTTTCTTGAAATTAAAAAAGAAATATTTTACAATACCTAATCCTAAACCACAAACAGCATTTTTACAAACCTCAGGCGTCTGTTTAGCTAATTTAACTATTTCTCCACGTCATAAATTTTCCTCCATATTAAGATTTTTTTTTTAACTTTGCTATATAACCAAAAACACTTAATGTTATAAAGACCCTAATAGTTTTACCTATTATTTGTCCGACTTTTTCAGCATTTTTAAAAGTTGTGGAATTACTGTTAACCATAGAAATTTTAATTATTGTTATTTATTAAATTAAGTTCTTTGAGACTAATGGCCATAATTGTCCCATCCAAATTTTCTTGTCGATATTTAATTGATAAATCCAAGTTAATATTTAATCGCAACCATCTATATTATCAAATGATTTTAGTGAATGCTTCCTAATTATTTAAGGATAAGTAATTGGAGAACTTACACTTGTGATATGAAAACTTACATACCTCGAATTTAAATTTTCATAAATAAAAAATTTATTTTAAAATTAAAAATTTTTTATTTATGAAAATTCAGATTTACGAAACCCAACCATAAGTATGAAGTCCTTTTCCTAAAAAATTGACTCCTAAATAACAAATCCAAATTACAAAAAAACCTAATCCACCAAGAATTGCGGTTCGATTTCCTTCCCATCCTTTGGTAATTCGAGCATGTAAATAAGTAGCAAAGACTAACCAAGTTATTAAAGCCCAAGTTTCTTTTGGATCCCAGCTCCAATATGAACCCCACGCCTCATTAGCCCATACACCACCTGAGATAATACCAATTGTTAAAAATGGAAAACCTAATCCAATAATTCGGTAACTCCAATTATCTAAACTTTGTAATAATTTTAATTTACCAAGTTCAGAAATAGTAGTTGTTGGCGAAACAATTTTTGTCTCATAATATTCTAACATTACATTATATAATGGTAAAGATGAATTCTGAGTCAATTGTAAATCAATTTTTTTATTTTTTGAAATAACCAAAAATAGAATAGATAACAATGATCCCATTATTAATGTTCCATAACTTAATAACATCATACTTACATGAAGCATTAACCAATTTGATTGTAAAGCAGGAACCAATGGACTAGATTTTTGCATCTCTGGGGAAAGGGTTAAATTTGCAAATCCATTAATTAATAAAGTAATTGGAATTAGAATCGACCCAATTAGTCGACTATTTGTTTTTATTTCTATGTATAGATAAACTGTTAATAATGTCCAAGTTAAAAATAATAAAGATTCATATAAATTACTTAATGGAAAATACCCTGCAACGATCCATCGTGAACACAGAATAAAAAATAATAGAATGTTTGCAAAAATCGTATTAGCTTGTCCAAATTTCAATAAAAAAGATTTTTCACGAAAAAGGGATAAATTGACCCAATAACTTATCATTGCAAGTAATAAAACACCAAAAACAATATTTGATAAAAAATTTTGAATTTCATTCCAATTCATGATTTACTAACCAGTTATGTATATAATTTATTTAATATTATATTATATATTATTTTTTTTAATAAAAATTAATTTCATTAGATCGAATTTATTTAGTTTAATATGGTTGCATCTTTTAAAAAATGACAAAATATAATTTATAATTACTAGTTTAATTTATTATCTTATCATTAAAATATTTTTTTCAAAAACTAATTATCGAAGAAGCAGACTTTGTAGAACATTTTAAAATCCAATCAAAAAGGATTCAAGTTTTCCACAGTATTATAGAGAAGATCTCAAACTTGATAAAATCACTAATTATAACTTATGCCAAAGATCTTTTAATCCACTTTTTGATTATATTTTTTGAAAACTCAATTTCTTTTGTATTAAGATTTCTTTTTGTCTGAATATTATAGCATATTGTTCGAACAGGATACGATACTTTAATTTAATTTAGAATTAATTTTTATCTATTTGGCTTTTTTCATTCAACTGAATAAATTATTTCTTAATTTCAAAAAAACGTGGAAGTATAATGAGAGAAATTTTTGTAATTTATGTAAAAAATTATCTATTCATTAAATCGTAGAAATCCAACTAGATAGAATCAGAATCTATAAATTAAAATTTTCATATATAATATAAATTATAATAATATATTCTAAAAATATTATTTCTTAAATCTAAATATTTATACACAAAAAGGATTGTTAGTTATGGATACTCGTTTAATTGTAGTAGCTGCACCGTTATTAATTGCAGCATCATGGGCATTATACAATATCGGTCGTTTAGCTATTCAACAACTTCAACGTTTATCACGTTAAAACCTGAAATAGAAGTTAAAAAATAATATATAGAAAACTTTATTTTTATCAAAATAAACTATAATTTAACATAATAAACACTAAAATTATAAAAAATTATGTCTCATACTGTTAAAATTTATGATACCTGCATTGGATGTACTCAATGTGTACGTGCATGTCCTACAGATGTTTTAGAAATGGTTCCATGGGATGGTTGTAAATCCGGTCAAATTGCTTCGTCACCTCGTGTAGAAGATTGCGTTGGATGTAAACGATGTGAAACTGCTTGTCCAACTGATTTCTTAAGCGTACGTGTATATTTAGGTGCAGAGACAACACGAAGTTTAGGCTTAGCATATTAAATATTAAAAAACAATATTCTCATATTTGGAGGTTTTTCTCGAAATATGAGAATCCAAAGAGTAACTATTTTCATTAATTTTACCAATATTCATTTCAGAAAAGAAATCGTTCAGCAAAATTTATTTGACTTTTTATTAAATTTACTATAATATTATTAAAAACATACTTAAAGGAGTTAGAATTAATGGCTGTACCTAAAAAACGAACATCAAAAGCTAAAAAAAATGCTAGGAAAGCAAATTGGAAAAGAAAAGGTTATAAAGCAGCTCAAAAGTCTTTATCCTTAGCTAAATCAATGTTACGGGGTAAACCAACAAGTTTTGTTTATAGTGTATATATTGATGAAAATGAATAAACCTTTAAAAAAAATTAAAGATTTATTCGCTAAATAATATAAATTTTAAAGTTTTACGGGTGTGGCGGAATTGGTAGACGCGCTAGTTTTAGACTCTAGTAACTTTGGTTGTGAGAGTTCAAGTCTCTCCACCCGTATTTATATTTCTGCATCGATTTGTTTTATTGTTAAACTAAAATATTTTTTAAAAAACTTATGCTTCCTTTTACTTTACAGCAACTTCGGATCTTAAAAGCAATTGCAATGGAGAAAAATTTTACTAAAGCTGCAGCAGTGTTATATCTTTCTCAACCTTCTCTCAGTAAACAAATTAAAATATTAGAAAAAAATCTCAACACTTTATTAATTAATCGGGAACGAAATAAAATTTCTTTGACCGAAAGTGGTGAGGTTCTCTTACAATATTCTAATCGTATTTTAGCTTTATGTGAAGAAAGTTGCAGAGCAGTAGTTGACTTAAAAAATGGAGATAGAGGAAATTTGCGTGTTGGCGCAAGTCAAACCATTGGAACCTATTTACTACCACGTATTTTAGCGTTATTTGCTCAAAACTATCCTCAAATTGATTTAAATGTTCAAGTAAATTCAACTCGAACAGTTGCAAAAAAAATTATTAATCGAGAAATTGATATTGCTGTGGTCGGAGGTGAAATCTCTGATGACCTGAAAAAACACTTAACTATTGAACCATTTGTTTATGATGAATTACGTTTAGTTATTTCAAAATCACACCCATTTGCACGGAAAACAAAGATTCAGAAAGAAGATCTTTATTGTTTAAATTTTATAACATTGAATTCTAATTCAACAATAAAAAAATTTATTGATAAAATTTTGATAGAAAATCAAATTGATACTAAACAATTAAAAACAATTTTACAATTAAATTCGATTGAAGGAATTAAAACTGCTGTTAATTTAGGACTAGGGGCTGCATTTTTATCATCTTCAGCAATTGAAAAAGAAATTAAACTTAAGACACTTGATGTTATTAAAATTGAAAATATTGAAATTAAACGAAAATTATCAATAATTAGTAATCCCGAATGCTATAAAGCAAAAGCCTTTGAATTTTTTTATAATGAATTATATCGATTAAAAGCTCGAATAGAAGACTAAAATATTTTTCAAAAAAAGGTTGACGGTGTTAAAAATAATTCAGTATGATAGATTTAAATATATTTAAATCACTTTAAATCATGAAGTATGCAATTATCGAAATAAGTGGAAGACAATTTTGGATTGAAATAGGAAAGTATTATGATTTTAATCGAATTCCAACTGAATTGGGAAAACAAATCACATTAAATCGTGTTTTATTAGTAAACAATGAAGGAGATGTTTTAATTGGAAAACCTTATTTAGAAAGTATTAAAATTAAGGCAAAAATTTTAGAACACTTACGCGGCAAAAAAACAATTATTTATAAAATGCGTCCGAAAAAGAAAACTCGTAAAAAAGCGGGACACAGACAAGAATTAACTCGAGTTTTTATTGAAGATATTGTAATTAATTAATTATTATTTATTAGGAGTTAAATTATGGCCCATAAAAAAGGAGCAGGGAGTACCAAAAATGGACGTGACTCAAATGCAAAACGACTAGGTGTAAAAAAATTTGGTGGAGAAACAGTCCGTGCCGGAAATATCTTAATTCGTCAGCGTGGTATGAAATTTAAACCAGGTGCAAATGTTGGTTGTGGAAAAGATTTTACGTTATTTGCATTAATGAATGGAACAATTAGATTTGATTCAAAGGACGGAAACCAAACACGTATTAATGTCATTGCATAAAAACAATTAAAAAAATTTTCAATGCAAAAAAATTTATTAAAAACTAATTCTTTTACAAACAATTATCAGCGATTAATTAATGAAATTAATAATTTTGAAGATGATTTCAAAACATTAAGTACTAACGAATTACGAAGTAGAAATATTAAATTACAAAAACAGTATAAAAAAACTAATAATTTAAATTCTTTACTTGTTGAATCATTTGCATTAACTAAAGAAGCAAGTTTAAGAACATTAGGATTAAAACATTTTGATGTTCAATTAATTGGAGGACTTGTTTTAAATAATCAAAAAATTGCTGAAATGAAGACTGGTGAAGGTAAGACTTTAGTCGCTACGTTGCCAGCTTGTTTAAATGCTTTAACAAAAAAAGGTGTCCATATTATTACCGTCAATGATTATTTGGCAAATCGAGATCAAATTTCAATGAGTCAAATTTATCGATTTTTAGGTTTTAGTACTGGTTTAATTCAAGGAGAAATGTCAAAACTAGAACGTAAAAAGAATTATGAATTTGATATTACATATGTAACAAATTATGAAGTTACATTTGATTTTTTACGTGATAATATGGCTTTAAATTTAAGTGATGTTGTTTTACGACCATTTAATTATTGTATTATTGATGAGGTTGATTCAATTTTAATTGATGAAGCACAAACTCCATTAATTCTTTCTGATACTGTTAAAACACCCACTGATAAATATATTATTGCTTCTGAAATAACGGATTATCTTGATCTTAATATCCATTATAAAATAGATGAAAAAAATAAAAATATTATTTTAACAGACGCCGGTAGTAAACAAATTGAAAAAATTTTACGAGTTCCAGATTTATATAATCCACGCGATCCATGGATTCCTTATGTTATTAATGCACTCAAAGCAAATAGTTTATTTTTTAATAATATTCATTATATAGTTCAAAATGATCGAATTATTATTGTCGATGAATTTACAGGACGTATCATGGCAGATAGGAGATGGAGTGACGGTTTACATCAAGCTATTGAAGCAAAAGAAAAAGTACCTATTCGCAAAAATACAGAAACTGTAGCTGCAATCACTTATCAAAATTTCTTTTTATTATATCCAAAATTATCAGGTATGACTGGTACTGGAAAAACAGCAGAAATTGAATTTGAAAAAATTTATAATTTGGCTGTCGAAGAAATCCCAACAGCAAAACCAAATATCAGAAAAGATTTATCTGATGTAATTTATAAAGATCAATTTTCAAAATGGAACTCGATCGCTCAAGCATGTAATGAAATTTCTTCCACTGGTCAACCAATTTTAATTGGAACTACGACAGTTGAAAAGTCAGAAATGTTAGCGCAATTACTTAATGAGTATAAGTTATCATACCAAATTCTAAATGCAAAACCTGAAAATGTTAGACGTGAATCAGAGATCATAGCTCAAGCAGGTCAAAAATATGCTATAACAATTGCAACGAATATGGCTGGTCGTGGTACCGATATTGTTTTAGGTGGAAATATAAATTTCCAAATCCAAAAAGAATTATATGATATTTTAACATTATTAAAAAATTATACTTTATTGAAAAAAATAAACATATTTAGATCAGGGTTAAAAACACAAGTTTATTATAAATCACAAAAATTTTTAAGTGTTTTATTTTCATTATTAACTGATAACCTTTTCTTAAAATTATCTGATATTGCTATTCTACGTCTTTTACAAGAAAATGATAATGTAATATCTCCAATTACTTTTTATCAATATTCGATTAAATTTTTAATAAGTGAACTGAGTTCATATTATAAAAAACATCAAAAACAAGAAAATAAAATTGTAAAAAATTTAGGTGGACTTTATATTATTGGAACAGAAAAAAATGATTCAAGACGTGTGGATAATCAATTACGAGGGCGATGTGGACGGCAAGGAGATCCAGGTATTTCAAAATTTTTCTTAAGTTTAGATGATAATTTATTGAGATTATTTGGTGGACCAAAAATTCAAACTTTTTTACAAACCCAAATGACAGATGATGCTCCACTTGAGTCAGCTTTGTTAACTAAAAGCTTAGATTCGGCCCAGCAACGAGTTGAAGAAAGAGCTTATCAACAACGAAAAAATCTATTTGATTATGATGATATTTTAAATAAACAACGAAATATTGTTTATTTTGAGAGACAAGCTATCTTAAAAGCTATTTCACAAAAAAAAAATATGGTTGCGTATTGTGAACAGATTATTACCGATATTTTATATGAATTACAAAGTGAAAAATCCATGAACGCGCAAACACTTCAATTATTAGAAAATCTTCTTGGTGAAGTTTTATCTATAAAATATCTTCAGAATTTAGAATTGTTAACCGAACAATTTAATTTGTCAGAATTGAAAATTTATTTATTTAATGAATTTTGGCTAAGTTATCAATCAAAAATTAATGAATTAGTGATTTATGGAAATGGGATTTGTGAAAATATAGAACGAAGTATTATTTTAATCAACATCGATCGGATTTGGCGTGAACATTTACAAAAAATGACGTTATTACGAGAAGCTGTTGGTTGGAGAGGCTATGGACAAAGGAATCCATTATACGAATATAAACAAGATGCATTTTATATGTTTGAAACTCGTAAAGAATTTCTACGCCATTTAGTAATTTATGACTTATTAAGGTCATCCATTTTATAAAATTATTTTTAATCTAACTATTTTATGTCAAAACATACATTATCGAATAAAAGCCGTTATTCAATTTTAAAATTATCAGGGTTTCGGGCTCGAATGTCGACGCCTCAGGGTCGAAAAACACTTAAAAATCGTCGAAGAAAAGGTCGAAAAAAATTAGCACTTCATCGTTAATTTTTTTTTATTATTAGAGTACTTAAACTAAAGAACTCTAATAATACATAATTTTTTATTTAAAATTATTATAATAATAAATTAGAATCATACTTTTTGATCCATTATATTATGAAATTTACTAACGAATTAGCACTTTTTTTAAAAGCCCGCTATCCAATAATTTATATTAATACAATTGAAGAGGATCGAGTTGAATATATAATTCGTAAAAATATCAAAACTAATCTTAATCGCAGTATTTATAGTTGGGATTTTGTTGATGGTTATAGTAATAATCCAAATAATCAAGGATTTGCTAAACGAAATCCACTTCAAGCATTAGAATTAATTGAACGATTAAATGCAGAAACACCAGCCTTATTTTTATTAAAAGATTTTAATCGATTTTTAAGTGATCTTTCAATCTCAAGAAAGCTTCGAAATATAAGTCGTATGTTAAAGCTTCAACCTAAAACAATTATTATAATTGGTTCTGATTTAACAATTCCGACTGAATTACAAGATTTAATTACTATCTTACAATTTCAGCTCCCTTTAAAAGAAGAAATTAATTATGAATTAACAAGATTAATAAATTCTTTAAATATTGATATCGAACCTGAATTATTTGAGACATTAACTCAAACGTGCCAAGGTTTATCATTAGAACGAATTCGGCGAGTTTTATCAAAAATCATTGCAACATATAAAACAATTGATAATAATAGTATTACAATTTTATTAAGTGAGAAGAAACAAATAATAAGTCAAACAGAAATTTTAGAATATTGTTCTGTTACTGAAAAAATTACAAATTTAGGTGGATTAAATAATTTAAAAGATTGGTTAAACAAACGAAAAACAGCTTTTAGTATTCAAGCTTCTCATTATGGTTTACCAACTCCAAGGGGACTATTGTTAATTGGAATTCAAGGAACAGGTAAATCATTAACAGCAAAAGCTATTGCAAATGATTGGCAATTACCATTATTAAAGTTAGATGTTGGGAAATTGTTTGCTGGTATAGTTGGAGAATCTGAGTCTAGACTTCGTCAAACAATTAAAGTTGCAGAAACAATTTCACCATGTATTTTATGGATTGATGAAATTGATAAAGCTTTTGCAAATACAGAAAGTAAAGGAGATAGTGGAACAAGTAATCGTGTTTTGGCAACTTTTATTAGTTGGCTCTCAGAAAAGACAAAACCTGTATTTGTTATTTCTACAGCAAATAATATTGACTTACTACCATTAGAGATTATTCGAAAAGGAAGATTTGATGAAATTTTTTTCTTAGATTTACCGAGAAAAGAAGAACGTGAAGAAATTTTTAAAATTCATTTACAAAAATTACGACCAAATAGTTGGAAAGTATTTGATTATTCAAAATTAGGAAGATTATCTGAATCTTTTTCTGGGGCCGAGATTAGACAAAGCATTATTGAAGGTATGTATCATGCGTTCTACGAAAAACGAGAATTTACAACAGACGATATTTGTCTCGCACTTCGAGAATTAATCCCGTTAGTAAATCTAGATAATAATCAAATGATAAAACTCCAAAAATGGGCTTCTTCAGGTCAAATAAGATTAGCTTCATCCAAAAATATATACATTTAATTAAATTTTTTAATGAAACAAAAATTTTTTCGCTTATTAGCAGATTTAAGGTTTGCAATTTTTATTCTTTTGTTAATCAGTTTTTGTAGTATAATTGGAACCATTATTGAACAAGATCAACCTATTGAGATATACAAAAAGATTTACCCATTAACTAAACCAATATTTGGATTTTTATCATGGGATCAAATCCTCTTTTTTGGGTTTGATCATGTTTATCAAACTTGGTGGTTTGTATTCTTAATTTTTTTATTTGGTTGTAGTTTAACGATATGTAGTTTTTTACAACAATTACCCTCTGTAAATATAGCTCGTCGCTGTCAATTTTTTCGTACTCCTAATCCATTTTATAAATTAAAAATTTCAACAATCTTGAATAATTTTTATTTTAATAAAATTTTAGCACGAATTAAAAGAAAACACTATTCCATTTTTCAACAACGAAATATGATTTATTGCTATAAAGGATTAATTGGAAGAATTGCACCGATGATAGTTCATTTTAGCATGATTTTAATTCTCTTGGGCACAATTGTTGGAGCATTATTTGGTTTTAAAGCGCAAGAAATTATACCCAAAGCAGAAAGTTTTCATATTCAAAATATATTGAACACTGGCCCTTCAGCATTTATTCCTAAAACGTCAGCTCGAATTAATGATTTTTGGATTAATTATACTAAAACAAAAACTATTTCACAATTTTATTCAGATCTTTCTATCTTAAATCAACACGGTAATGAAATAAAACGGAAAACAATTTCTGTGAATTATCCTTTAATATTTAAAAACATTTATTATTATCAAACAGATTGGAATCTAGTCGGTTTAAGGTTTCAAATTATGAATAATCAAGTGATTGAATATCCACTAATAAATATTTTTGGAAATCAAGAAAAAGTGTGGTTAACTTGGCTTGAGAATAAAGAAAACCCGCCGGAAGGTATTATTCTTATAATTTCTAATTTAGAAGGTTATTGTTCCATTTATGATAATTTTGGACAGTTTTTAGGAAATTTAGAAATAAATGAACATGAAAATTTTTTACAACCAATGACTTTTTTAGAACCGATAAGCTCAACAGGATTACAAATTAAAACTGACCCTGGTATTTCATTAATTTATTCTGGGTTTTTATTTTTAATGTTAAGTAGTTTAATTAGTTATATTACTTATTCTCAAATTTGGATAATTTATCAGAATGAACAAATTTTTATTGGTGGGAGTACAAATCGGGCATTATTTGATTTTGAGCTAGAATTTTTGGAATTTATAAAATAACCATAAATAAGAGTGATAAGTCTTATTATTTTGTTTTATAATTAATATTAACAAGTGAAACACTTGGGAAGAATTATAATATCAAAATTTATTTATGACAGCAACTTTAGAAAGACGTGAAAGCGTTTCATTATGGGAACGTTTTTCTGCTTGGATTACTAGTACAGAAAACCGTTTATACATCGGTTGGTTTGGTTGTTTAATGTTCCCAACATTATTAACAGCTACTTCTTGTTACATCATCGCATTTATCGCAGCTCCTCCAGTTGATATTGACGGTATCCGTGAGCCTGTTGCAGGTTCTTTATTATACGGTAATAACATCATCTCTGGTGCAGTTATTCCTAGTTCTAATGCTATCGGTATGCACTTCTACCCAATTTGGGAAGCAGCTTCTATCGATGAATGGTTATACAATGGTGGTCCTTACCAATTAATCGTATTACACTTTTTAACGGGTGTAGCATCTTACATGGGTCGTGAATGGGAATTATCATACCGTTTAGGTATGCGTCCTTGGATCTTCGTAGCATTCTCTGCTCCAGTAGCAGCAGCTTCTGCAGTATTCTTAGTATACCCAATTGGTCAAGGTTCATTCTCTGATGGTATGCCTTTAGGTATTTCTGGTACATTTAACTTCATGTTAGTATTCCAAGCTGAGCATAACATTTTAATGCACCCATTCCACATGGCTGGTGTTGCTGGTGTATTTGGTGGTTCATTATTCTCTGCTATGCATGGTTCATTAGTAACTTCTTCTTTAATTCGTGAAACAACTGAAAACGAATCTACTAACGCTGGTTACAAATTCGGTCAAGAAGAAGAAACTTACAATATCGTTGCAGCACACGGTTACTTTGGTCGTTTAATCTTCCAATACGCTTCGTTCAATAACTCTCGTGCTTTACATTTCTTCTTAGCTTTATGGCCAGTTTTAGGTATCTGGTTAACTGCTATGGGTATTAGTACAATGGCGTTCAACTTAAACGGTTTCAACTTTAACCAATCTGTTGTTGATTCTCAAGGTCGTGTTATTAATACATGGGCTGATATCATCAACCGTGCTGATTTAGGTATGGAAGTAATGCACGAACGTAATGCTCACAACTTCCCATTAGATTTAGCTTCAGGTGAAGTATTACCAGTTGCTTTAACAGCTCCAGTTGTTAATGGTTAATTTGCTAACTTCTAGAAATTTCTAAACCTTTATTAGGTTTAGAAATTTTAATTTTTTATTCTTAAATTACTATTTTTTGAATCTCTTTATATAATAAAAATAAAACTCAATTTAGATGTTCTAAATTAGAGAATTTCTTAATACTTATAAAATCTCTAATCGAAAACGTCAAAAAGATAAAACAAATCGTTATTGACGAAAGAGTTTTACATATTCTTAAAAGCTACCTTCGAGATGAAATTGTTTATCATGCACAAGATGACATCTTAGATTTTATGACCGCAGATGGTACTATGCTAGTTTCCGATTTTTTTGGTCACAGTAAAATTGAGGGGACAGTTTTTATAAATACAAGATTAAATAAAGTAGGGTTTCATGACTATAGTAGTTACAAATCTTGTATGGAGATGATTTAAACTCTGAAATTGCTAGAAAAAATCTAGCTTTAATTTGTTTCGGTTATTGTTTAGTGTCAGAACCAGCGCATGCTGCTCCATTTCTTAGGGTTAATGAGTTCATAGTTCATAAGGCCAAAATATGGGTAACAGATCAAGAAATTGTACGTCAGTGAGTTCCACTTTGCTAATAAACCCACTAAACACATTATGTCTCAGAATCCGATGTTATTTTCGACTGAGCTGCAAAGAAAATTTACGCACGCAACCCGTTTTTAGAGTTAACGGAAATTATAACCTGAAAAATGTAAAAGTATTTAAAATTGAAATACTTTTGCACATGAAAAATCCTTCGACAAAATGTATCGAAAGTATATTTAAGGGAAAAGATGTTAGCCACTATTTCAATACAGATATTGGCTTAAACGTAATGTTTAATAATGAAACAAAAAGGTTCCTTAGTAGTTGAGCAACTAATAAACATACAAAATAGAGGACGTTTATAATGAGTCAATTGGCAAAACCTAAGTTTATAAACTGAATTGATGGATAAATTTTTGAAAGGTCAAATGGAAGTTAGAGCTAATGAAAGAATCACTGACTGGCGCGCTGCTAACCACCTTTATCATGGTAAAGAGGTTGAAATAGATCCGGAAATTTATGGGATTACACAGGAACAATTGATAGAAATAGGAAAGCCTGGGGGCTTACTCGAGTATATTCGAAAAGGTAACAAATTGCCTTTTATAGAGCATGTAAAAGCTTATCAAGAAGCATTAAAGAATATTTGTGAAATTCTCAAAAACGAACTGATTCGAAATATTATTATAAGCATGGTGTAACACCTGCAACCGTTTATTATGATAAAGACAATAGACTAATTGTTAGTTTTAATTAGACAAGTGGCGATTTAATCACTATAACCTAGTATTTAAACTTCTAAGTAGTTATACAGCACTCATTTAAATTTATGTAAATATCTATATTTTTTGTTAAATTTTTTCTAATTTTTTACACAAGTTATAAGGATCTCTTGATTTTTAAAACAAAATAATATATAGTAACAGTGTATATTTATGTATTATTCTATTCTTAGTCGGTAAAAAAAGTAACCTCTTTTACAAATAATTTACGAAAAGTCTAAAAAATCAATAAAGTTACCATAAATGTTAAATCGATCTGCTATTGGTATAGTTTTACCGAAAATTATCATATCTAACGGAATAAACGATAGGTTTGACATATCTTCTCCCGCTTCAACCGCATAACGTGAATACTACTGATCGTCCAAATCACGTAAAATGTGTCTTCTGCGTGGCTGTCTTACAAACTGCAAATAACTGATTGTTTCGAATTTCGTAAGCATGCCATCTATCAAATAATAAAAAATGGTAATACATAGAAATATCTTCATTTCTAAAGATTAAGACAAGAGGATTATTTATTAGGACTTCTATAAGTTTACCAAACATTGCCGATAGCACGTGCTCGTTTTTGATCTTCTCTATAATCTTAAAAAAACTTTTAATGCTAGTTTCCTAATCAAATGTTCTTGTAAAATCAAAAACGAAAGCGTCAACATCATATTCTTTTGAAAGCTTACAAACTACCATTCTTAAACAATGTGATCTGGCTTGTTTATAGACAACTTTCGTATATTTAAACCAGAATCGCCAAATCTTAAATATTTAAGAAAGGTAAATTTTCCGGATCCTTCAACAGGATCTTTCTTGGATCCAAATTACTTTCTTATCCCTCAAACTTCTTCCTAAAGGACCTTTTTTAAGACTTGTTTCTGCCACTTGCCTTGGTCTTTTTTAACGGAATGTGTTTACGATTATAAGAGACAGCTCCTAGGAACCAAGGCCTTTCAATTCTTGTTGAAATGTTAAAGACTTTTTTAATATGCTAAATTTTATCAATAACAATAACAAATTAAAATCATTCGAAACTTAGTTAAAAGTTTCGAATGATTTTAATTTGTTAGAACAGTGTCATTTACAATAATACATTCGGTTGTCAAAATCATACTTGCAATTGAAGTTGCATTTTGTAAACCAGACCGAGTCACTTTTGCTGGATCAACAATTCCTCCTTCATACATATTTTCAAACGTATCTTTTGCTGCATTATAACCAATTTCAAACTCTTGTTGTTGTACTTTTTCAATAATTACTGGACCATTAATCCCTGCGTTTTCAACAATTCGTTTTAAAGGTGCAAGAATAGCACGTGCAGTAATCATAGCTCCAATTAATTCATCTTCACTTAAATTATTTTTAGACCAGCTTATAAGATTGTCTGATAAATGAACTAATGTTGAACCACCACCAGGAACAATTCCTTCTTCTACTGCTGCTCGCGTAGCATTAATAGCATCTTCTAGACGTAATTTTTTATCTTTCATTTCTGTTTCTGTTACCGCACCAACTTTAATAACGGCAATTCCACCTGACAATTTTGCAATTCGGTCTTGTAATTTTTCTTTTTCATATGCTGTATCAGCAGTATTTGCTTGTTTTCTTAATTGTTCACAGCGAATTTTAATTTCATTTACCGTTTGACCATTAGCAACAATCGTTGTTGTTTCTTTATTAATGATAATTTGTCGAGCTTGGCCTAATAAATCTAATTGTATATTATCTAAGTTTAATCCCGCATCTTGAGTAATTACCGTACCACCAGTTAAAATTCCAATATCTGCTAATAATTGTTTACGTAATTCACCAAAACCTGGTGCCCGAATGGCAACCACATTAACAATTCCTCTTAATTTATTTAAAATTAAAGTCGCTAGAGCTTCTTTTTCAATATCTTCTGCAATAATTAAAAGAGAACGTTTCGTTTTTGTAATTTGCTCGAGAATAGGTAATAAGTCTTGTTGAACTAATGTAATTCGTCTATCAGTTAAAAGGATATAAGGATTATCATAAGAAACTTCCATTTTATCTGTATTTGTAATAAAATATGGAGAAATAAATCCTTTTTCAAGTTTCATTCCTTCAGTGATTTCTAATTCTGTTACAACTCCTTTTCCTTCTTCTAAAGATATGACACCTTCTTTTCCAACTTTTGCTAAAGCATCAGAAATAAGAGTACCAATTATTTCATCATTTCCTGCAGAAATTGAAGCGACATGTTGTATTGCTTGGATATCTTCAACTGGTTGAGCAAACTCATTGATTTGTGTTACTAAGTATTGACACGCTTTTTCCATTCCTAATTTCAATGAAATTGGGTTTGCACCAGCAGCAACATTTTTTAACCCTTCTTTAACCATTGCATACGCTAAAACAGTTGCTGTTGTTGTTCCATCACCAGCTACATCATTAGTTTTTGAGGCTGCTTGACGGATTAAAGAAACTCCTGTATTTTCTATATGATCTTTTAGATTAATTTCTTTTGCAATGGTAACTCCATCATTAACAATTTGTGGTGAACCATAACTTTTCTCTAAAACAACATTTCGGCCTTTAGGACCTAATGTTACAGAAACAGCTTCAACAATAATTTCCATTCCACGTTCTAATGCACGACGTGCATTATCTTGATATAAAATTTTTTTAGCCATAGATTTTTTTAAATAAGTCTATAATATTTTTTATACTTATTAAATTAAAGTCAAACTTTAATTTACTAATACGAGATTTTGCAAGATTAATTTAAAAATTAATAAAATTTTTAAATTAAAAGAATAATCCATTAAATTTTGATTCAAAATTAAATATGAAAATGTCAATTAAAAATCTTATTTGAGGAATTATTAAATAAATAAACTAATTTGATTATTAATTTTATTTATACTTTACTAATTCAAACAAAATAGAGTATAATCATAAATAAAATTATATTTTGGGCTTGTAGCTCAGTGGACTAGAGCACGTGGCTACGAACTACGGTGTCAGGGGTTCGAATCCCTTCTTGCCCAATGTTTCTATTATATAATTTAATTTTTCAATGTTAATTTTAACATTTTGGGGTGTCGCCAAGTGGTAAGGCTGCGGACTTTGACTCCGCCATTCGTAGGTTCGAATCCTGCCACCCCAGTTTTTAGATATTTAGCGTTAATAAATTGCTTCACAAAAAGTTGTTTTTAATTTTTAGAAATTGCATAATTAAATTAAAAATAGTTGATAACAATTAATAATCTAAGAGTAAGCTTAAAATTATGAAAGCTCGAATTCAATTTATAAAAGGATTAGATGAAACTATTTTACCAGATGTTCGTTTAACACGATCTCGTGATGGAAGTACAGGAACAGCAACCTTTAAATTTAAAAATCCAACTATCTTAGATAAGAATACAGCGAAAGAAGGTGAAATAACTGGAATGTATTTAATCGATGAAGAGGGTAGCTTCGAAACCCGTGATGTAAATGCACGTTTCCTGAATGGAAAACCAGAAATAATTGAAAGTATTTATATTATGAAAAATCCAGAAGTTTGGGATCGGTTTATACGCTTTATGGAAAGATATGGAGAAACAAATGGTTTAGTTTTTACTAAAGCAAATTAAAAAAAGTCTACAATAATTCAAAAATGCAAATATCATTAAAATGGGTCAACGAATTAGTCAATATTGAAACGGTTAACTTAGAAAATTTGATTGAAAAGTTAACGTTAGGAGGGTTTGAAGTTGAAGAAATTATTGAGATTACGATTGATCATGAAAAAAGAATTACATTAGATATCTCGTCAACTGCAAATCGTTCTGATAGTTTATCTATTCAAGGAATTTCATTAGAAATGGCTGCTTTATTAAATAAAACGCCTAAAATGTCTAAATACTCAATATATGAGTTTAGTTGGTCGAAAAAAGTACAAGATTTATCTAATAATTTTATAGATAAAAATAATTGTTTAGAATTTCTTGCAGTTAGTTTGGAAAATATAGATCGAGTAACATCACCTAAGTGGTTAAAAAAAAAATTAATATGTTCAAATATAATACCAGAAAATAATTTTAAAGATTTTCAAAATTATATTCTATTAGAAACAGGATATCCATTTGAATTTTATGATTTAGAAAAAATAAAAAAAAAAATAAATAATTCAAATTTTAAATTAAATTTACGGTCTGGTGAAATTAACCAAAAATTTCTAGCTAATAATAATGTTGAATACAATCTTACTAATTCAATTTTAACTGTTGAAGCAAACCAATTTCCAATTAGTATAGGTGGACTAATTTCACATAAAAGTGTTGATTGTACAAGAAATACAAAGTCATTATTAATTGAAGGCAGTATATTTAATGCTGCCAAAATAAGACGACAATCCCGTCAACTTGGACTAAGAACTCCTCGATCATCAAGATATGAAAAAGCATTAAAAAATATTAATTTAATAAATGCATTTTATCAATTAATTTCATTGTTAAGGATTTCAAATCCTAATCTAATTTGTAAATTTCATACGTTAGCAAAACCTATTGTAAAAAAGAAGCAAACTTTAGTTTTAAGCTTTAATAATATTAAAAAAGTTTTAGGACCAACTAAAGAATCGACCAAAGCTATACAAAAATATATTTCAGTGGAGCAAGTAACCAAATCTTTAAAACGGTTAAATTTTGATGTTATATATCAAAAAATAGATCAGATATGGGAAGTTAGTATTCCATTTTTAAGGTCAGATGATATAATTCGTGAAATTGATTTAATTGAAGAAATTGGTCGGTTATATGGATTTGATAATTTTTTAACACGATTACCAAAATTCAAAAAAATTGGTAAAAAAGATTTAAGCTATAAAACTCGACAAAAACTTACCAATTGTTTACTTAATTTAGGATTAAGTGAATTAATTCAATATTCTCTTGTAAATGAAAAAGCATATGCTAAAAATGAAATTGAATTAATTAATCCATTAATTAAAGATTATGCAAATTTGAGATCAAGTCTATTACCTAATCTTTTAAAATCAATTAAAAAAAATATAAGTCAAAGTAATTTAGAACTTGAGGGATTTGAATATGGTCATGTTTTTTTTAAAAATGATTTTAATGAAATTAAAGAAATTGAAAATATTGCAGGCGTGTTTGGAGAATATCAAATAAAAAAAAATTGGGTGGAAAAATCAAAATTATTAAATTGGTTTGAAGCAAAAGGAAAAATTGAACATTTATTCAAAAAATTAAATTTATCAATATATTGGAAATCTGAAAAGTTAGGAAAAGAAGAAAAATTTTTTCATCCATATTGTAGTTCGATTCTCTATTTAAAAAATGAACAAAAACTAGGTAATTTTGGACAAATTCATCCTATTACTGCTAAAAAAGTAAATTTATCACCAAATCTATATTTATTTGAATTTAATTTTAAACTTATCCAAAATGAATTAGAAAAAAATCAATTAACTCTTTATCAAGAATATTCAACCTATCCAAAAATTATCAAAGATTTATCATTTGTGATTAATAAGAATATTTCTTTTAATTATCTGGAAAAAATTTTATATTTAAATAGTAGTCACTTTCTAAAAGAGATAAATTTAATTGATGAATATTCGGGAAAGAATATTCCAACAAATCAAATTAGTTTATGTTTACAGTTTATTTTTCAATCTGATAAAACAACATTACAAAATAAAGAAATTGAAAATATCCTAAATCATATTCAAAGAATATTAGCAACAAAATTTGATGCAAAAATTCGAACTTAAACAATAACTTTTGATGATAATTCTATAATTTATTATAGAATTATCCGCCTCCAACAATACTAACAATTTCAACTTTATCCTGATTTTTAATAAAAGTTTGATGCCACTTATTTTTATTATAAACTGACTGATTAAGTTCTAAAACTAAAAGAGAATTATTATAATTAAAATAGGTAACTATATCTAACAATGTTAAATTTTGCTTAGTATAATAACATTGACCATTAAGTAAAAAATATTTAATTTGTAACATAAATTTAAAAAATATGATTAAATAACCTAGACATATTATCATAATAATTGATAAGATATTAGTCAATATGATATGGCGGGTGTGGCCAAGTGGTTAAGGCAGTGGGTTGTGATCCCATCATTCGCCGGTTCAAGTCCGGTCACTCGCCCTTGTTATTAATTCATAAGTATTTTTAAAAAATTATTTATATAATAAGTTAGAATTATGTCACGTTATCGTGGACCTAAATTAAGAATTAGTCGACGATTAGGCTCTTTACCAGGTTTGACAACGAAAAAATCAAAAAAATTAAATCGTCCAGGAAAGGATGGAAATTCAATTGAAGTAGGTAAGAAATTGAGTGAATATGCCATTCGACTAGAAGAAAAACAAAAATTGAAATATAACTATGGATTAACCGAAAATCAATTATTTCGATATGTAAAAGAAGCTCGTCGTCGACAAGGCGTTACTGGTTTAATTTTACTTCAATTATTAGAGATGAGATTAGATACTCTTTGTTTCACATTAGGTTTTGCAAAAACAATAAGACAAGCACGTCAATTAGTTAATCATGGTCATATTACTATCAATGGAAAAGTTCTTAATATTCCAAGTTTCCAATGTAGATTAAATGATGTTATTAGTGTTAGAGATAAAACTATTTCAAAAAATTTAATTAGTAGTAATCTTAAAAATACTCAACAAAGTGAAATTCCATATAATTTAAAACTTGATTCTGATAAATTAAAAGCTACTGTTTTAGATTATTGTGATCGTAATGCTATTTTATTACCATTGGATGAACTACTTGTTATTGAATATTACTCTCGTCGTTAATAATTTCGATACTTAAAAGATTAATTAAACTATATACTAAATTTATGTTAAAATTACGATTAAAACGAATTGGAAGAAAACGTTCACCGTCATATCGATTAGTTATTATGGAAAATACTTGTCGACGTGATGGCCGACCTATTGAAGAAGTTGGTTACTATAATCCAATATCAAAAAATTATAAATTTGACCAAGAAAAAATTATAAAATGGTTACAATATGGTGTGAAGCCTACTGAAACTGTATTAAATTTATTAAAAAAAGCAAATATTATATAATTAAAATTATTTTATTATATATATACATCTTTTAGTTTTTAAAGTGAATATAATATTAAATAACTTTATTTAATATTACAAAATTATGTCACATTTTACACATATAAAAACGCGTTTTCAAAATCTTTTTTATTTAGAAAAAGCTTTAAGTCGATTAAATATTGATTACAAAAAAACTATTTCATCTCAAATTCCAAATTCAAGTTTAATCATTACTCAATCAAATGGATATGATCTTGAATTTTCTTGGAATAATCATGAGTATGAGTTAATAGCTGATATTAGTTTTTGGCAACAAACTTATCCGATTGAAACGTTTATGGATCAAATTGCACAACAATATGCTGGTGAAGTGATAATCGGTGAAAGTCAAAAAATTGGTTTTCAACCTGTAAAATATCAACAAAACTCAGATGGATCAAACACATTAATTTTAGAAAGATGGAATAGTTAATTTGAGAAATAGAAATCTTTATTTTATCATATTACTTTGTTATGTGCTATAAGTTAAGTTTCTTATAGCACGTACTCATATCTATCTTCAAACGGATTTAATGGCCTGGATTTGGTTGTTCATGAATCTAATAATTGAGCTAACTTTTCTATTATAGCTGCGAGATTTGATTTCTGGGCATTGTTTAATTTATCGAATACAGAAATATCACTTTTAATTGCAAACTGATGCAACTTTAACCAAAATGCATTGTCTTCGGCGTATACTTCAAGAGCTTCAGTGATAATTTCTTGAATTAATTTTCGCACAACGATAACCAGCTTGCTAGGGTTAAAAAAGTTACTTTTTTCTTGCTACATTCTTTATAAAAGATTTTTAGTTGTACCTATTGAAAATCTGAAAGTATAACCGTCTTCAGAATCTGCGCAAACGTCAATACTATCGTTTTCAATATCAGTTATTTCATCTAAACTTCTAATATTTTTAATTAACATATATTTTTTACTTTTAATTATACGTTCCTTTCAATTTATTAAATGTAGTCTCTAAATCATCTCGCATACAAATAACTGTAGACTGTAGATTTTTCCCTCGATATATAATGATTCGAGGACCAGGACCAGAATTTTTGAGTTCTGTTAAATTTTTAAATCCTTTTAAAGGCTTCTCTTGTATCTTTACGTTTTTGTCATCAAATCTTTTCAACATCCTTAAAACTTTTGGTTTTGCTTTGTTATTCTTCCATATTTTATTAGCTAGTTTTTTTAAATCGCGACCTTGTTCCATTATTATATAAAAAATTTTTACCATCAGGTAATTCCTTAAAACCAGCTTTGTTTTCAAGTCGACATTTATCTCTTTCATTTTCTGTATCTGAATCAGTTAACTTGTCCATTTGACGAAGGTATTCGTTAATATAGTTAATTCGTTCTTGTGTGTGTCTTCAAACTAGTTTTATTTGCGGAACTTGTGGCATCCGATCTCCATCTGAACCATCGATTTACGACTAAAAATTCTCTGATTTTGAAGACAACTTCGATGTTGTTGATTTGGTAATGCAAAAGTATCAGCTGAATTAGGACCAACTGAATGTGTTTAGTTCGGTCCTGAGAAATAAATTAGTTATAGCCGCTGCAGTAAAAATGATTGACTGACGAATCTTTTCTGAAGTTCGGTAGAAGATATTTTAGTAGAAGGCTAAACTAATAATTCGAAACAACTTAAAGCTATTCGAGATGATTTGCAGAAAAGATTTATCAGATTAGCATTACGAAATGAAGAGCTTTTAAAGTCAAACGACCAACTGAAACAGTAATCAGAAGAAGTTTTAAAGGAATTACATCAAATCAAACAAGAACACGAAGAAAAGTTAGCTCGCAAATAAGTATGGGCAAATCAAAAACGTTTACCCAAACGTGACCCAATGACTGCGGAAATTTAATCGAACGCTGGTATAAGCAGGACCCCCTGCTTATACCAGCGTTCGATGAAGGATTGTTCTTTATTTACTTATAATAATTGGAATCAAAATCAACGAACAGCTCTCTTTAAAAGTTTACTAACTTGAAACATTAGTTGAAGAAGGTTGAATTATCATCAACCGAGCTAAGTGTAAATTAGCTAACCATAAAGCTTTTTTAACAAAAGAAGGAAAAAAATGGGGCAAAGACCGCCAAAAAAATTTATAATTTAGTTTCTTAATGAAAGAACCAAATTATTACGTTTTTACTAATCAATCTAATTATTATAAAATATTAACTCGTTACACTATTCCAAAACCCGTAGTAAATCTAGTTACACGTACTGTTTCTGAAGAGATTGCTAGTAAACCCAACATTATTACTCATAGTTTTCGAATTGGATATATTACACAATTATGGAAAGATTCCAACGATATCAAATTTGTCGAACAAACCATTGCTCATCGAAAATTAGACAGTATTTCGGCCTACATTAATAAGTTATAAATTATCTGATTAAGAAAGAAAGAAACGTATTGACCAATTCAATTATAATAGCTTTTCAGAGTCTCTTTAAATACCTAAAATACCTCTCAGGCGACTTTCCTTATATGATAAGATCTTCTAATAGGTTTAAGTAACTCGAGACATTATGCAAATTTTTAATAAAATATAACGAAATAGAAACTTTGAAATAAAAAATGAAACAAGAATTTTTATATTAAGCAGACTTAACTATTATTTGGATTTCTAAACCAATTCTCTGTGAAACCTTGGCTTACCTTATTTATTAACGCGAGGAAACTTTTAAAAAAGGTAAGCCAAGGTTTCATAATAGGAGTGATTCTTATAATAAGAATTCCAAAACTCTAACTATTTATTAAGTTAAATTTTTAACTAGAAAATTTTTCCTAAAATATAAAACTTTATGCAATTTTACTAATTTGTTGAGCAGGTGAACTAGCTTGGGCATAATATTTTTTTTCCATTCGCCCAGCCAAGTAACCTAATCGCCCAGCCTTTACTCCTAAATTCATAGCTGAAGCCATTTTTGCTGGTATTTTTGATTGTGCTACTGCTGTATTTAATAAAATTCCATCAGCTCCAAGTTCCATTGCTTTAGTGGCTTCACTTGGTGTTCCTATTCCTGCATCTACGATTACAGGAATCATAGCATTTTCAATGATAATTTGTATATTTGCTAAATTGTTTAATCCTTGCCCTGATCCAATTGGTGATCCAAGAGGCATCACTGTTGCACAACCTAAATCTTCTAAGTGTAAGGCTAACATTGGATCAGCATTAATATACGGCAATACAGTAAACCCTTTTTTAACTAAAAATTCAGCTGCTTTTAAAGTTCCAATAGGGTCTGGCAACAAGTATTTTGGATCAGAAATAACTTCTAATTTTACAAAGAAATTATCTTCTTGTCCCATTTGACATGCTAATTCATGACCTAAAAAAGCCATTCGAATAGCTTCTTCTGCCGTTTGTGAACCTGCAGTATTTGGTAATAGCCATAACTTTTGCCAATCTAAATCACTTAAAAAATTTGTTGTATCATTTTCTAGATCTATTGGTAATCGTCGAACCGCAACCGTTACAATTTCACACTCACTATCTTCAATACTAGAAATAGCATCAATTGGCGTTTTATATTTTCCGGTTCCTAACATTAGCCGTGAATTAAAAAATTTTTCTCCAATTTTTAGTCTATCTAAGTTTTTATTCATATATCTAAAATTATAAAGTACTCCCCAGGTAGGACTTGAACCTACGACCCATCGGTTAACAGCCGATTGCTCTACCACTGAGCTACTGAGGACATAATTGCACATATACATAATTATAACATAGGCCTCAGTAGATTACAATCTTTTAACTAATTGCAACATCGTTCTAAATTCTTTAAATAATTTTCATGAAGAAAATTATTTAAAGAGAATTAATTGTTAAGATAAACAAATTCGATAGAAAATTCCAGGGGCTAAATCAATTTCCGCTAATAAGTCAAAAATTGGTACTTCTGGCTTATAATAAATTTCTAAAATTCGTTTATGAACACGAATCTCAAAATGTTCTCGTGAATCTTTATCAACGTGTGGTGATCTTAAAACACAATAAATTCGTTTTGCAGTTGGTAATGTAATCATTCCAATTGAATTCAATGAACTATTACCTAATGTCTCAATAATTTTTTGACACGAAGAAACTAAAAGTTCAGCGTTAAAAGATTCTAATCTCACACGAATTTTTGCATTTGTTTTCATTTTCATAAAACTTTTTAATTATTTAACAATTTTAGAAACAACACCTGCACCAATAGTCCGACCACCTTCACGGATTGCGAATCTCATACCTTCTTCAATCGCAACAGGATAAATTAATTCAGCTGTCATTTTAATCCGGTCACCCGGCATTACCATTTCAACAATAGATCCATCATCTGCTGTAAACTGAGTGATTGCACCGGTTACATCAGTTGTTCGAACATAAAATTGAGGACGATAACCTGTAAAGAATGGTGTATGGCGTCCACCTTCATCTTTGGTTAAAACATACACTTCTGATTCAAAATTTGTATGAGGAGTAATGGTGCCCGGTTTTGCTAATACCATACCACGTTCAATATTTTCACGATCAACACCACGTAATAGAATACCAACATTATCACCCGCAAAACCTTCGTCTAATGTTTTTTGGAACATTTCAATACCAGTAATTGTTGTTGTTTGTGTGTCACTAATACCAACAATCTCAATGTTATCACCAACTTTTACAATTCCTCGTTCAATCCGACCAGTAGCAACAGTACCACGACCTGTAATTGAGAAAACATCTTCAATTGCCATCAAGAATGTTTTTTCAGTATCACGTTCTGGTGTTGGAATATATTCATCAACTGCAGCCATTAAATCAAAGATTTTATCAACCCATTGGTTATCTCCACGTTTAATAGCTGGGTTTGCGGTAATTGCTTCAATTGCTTGTAAAGCAGACCCAGGACAAATTGGAATATCATCACCTGGGAAATCATAGGCTGATAATAATTCACGAACTTCTAATTCAACTAATTCTAATAATTCATCATCATCAACTTGATCTTGTTTGTTTAAAAAAACTACGATATCTGGTACACCAACTTGTTTTGATAATAATATATGCTCACGTGTTTGTGGCATTGGGCCATCTGCTGCTGATACTACTAAAATTGCTCCATCCATTTGTGCAGCACCAGTAATCATATTTTTTACATAATCTGCGTGACCAGGACAATCTACGTGTGCATAATGACGATTCTTTGTTTCATATTCAACGTGTGCAGTATTGATTGTAATACCACGTGCACGTTCTTCTGGTGCTCCATCAATATCAGAATAATTTTTAATTACTGATCCTCCTTCTAATGATAAAGTTGCAGTAATAGCAGCTGTTAAAGTTGTTTTTCCATGATCTACATGTCCAATGGTACCAATGTTAACATGTGGTTTTGTACGTTCAAATTTCTCACGTGCCATTATATAATTCCTTTAAATTTTTAAATATTATAATTTAATTTTAAGCTTTTAGCGAGATACTTTATATGAAGTTAATATCTAAAATGGGCGAAAGCTTTATTAGCTTCAGCCATTTTATGTGTTTCTTCTTTTTTCTTAATAGTATTACCAATTTCATTAGCTGTGTCAATAATTTCATTAGCTAATTTTATTGACATACTTCGACCAACTCTTTGTTTAGAATATTGGATTATCCATCGTATTGATAAATTTGTAGCTCGAAAACCGCTAACTTCAATTGGAACTTGATATGTAGAACCTCCAACCCTCCTTGCTTTAACTTCGACGACTGGGCTACCTTTACAAATGGCTTTTTCAAAAATTGCTAAGGGATCTTCATTTGTTTTCTGTTTTATAATTTCAAATGCTTCGTATACAATTTTTTTTGCAATAGTTTTTTTACCAGATTTTAAAATTCGTGTAATAAGTAAACTTACTAAATAACTATTATAAATAGAATCTGGTTGGGGGAAACGTTTTTTTGAAATATTTCGACGTGACATAATTTTAGTTGATAAATATTTTCTCTAAATTAGATATTAATAGATCCATTTTTTAACCTTTTGGTTTTTTTACACCATATTTTGAACGACCTTGAGTTCGATCCTTAACTCCTCCAGTATCTAAAGCGCCTCGAATAATATGATACCTTACACCTGGTAAATCTTTTACTCGACCACCACGAATTAAAACTACTGAATGCTCTTGTAAATTGTGACCAATTCCTGGAATATACGCAGTAACTTCAAATCCTGATGTTAAACGAACTCGAGCTACTTTTCGAAGAGCCGAATTCGGTTTTTTTGGGGTTGTTGTATAGACGCGAGTACAAACACCCCGTCTTTGTGGACAATTTACTAATGCTGGTGATTTTGTCTTTTTTTTAATTTGAATACGTCTTGAACGAACTAGTTGTTGTATAGTTGGCATAAAATTTTAAAATTATTTTTTATATAAATTTTATAAATTATTAATCAGTTGAATTTAAACCATATTTTTTCATAAAGCGTTCAACACGACCTTCACTATCAATTATAAGTTGAGATTTTGAATAAAATGGATGGTTTGCTAACCACATGTCTACTTGAAGTTCGTTTTTTGTTGAACTTGTTATACAAAGTGGTTTTCCATCACATAAAACAATGGTATCAGTAAACCATTTAGGGTGTAAATTAGATTTTGGCATGTTTTTATTAAAATAAAAATTAACGTTTTGAGTATTGTGGAGCTTTTCTTGCTTTTCGTAACCCATATTTTTTACGTTCTTTAACACGTGCATCGCGTGTTAAGAAACCAAATGGTTTTAAAAGAGTTCGGTTTTCGTTATCGATTTTACATAATTGTCTTGCAACTCCTAATTGAATAGCTTGCGCTTGACCAGTTAACCCGCCCCCTTTAACTAACGTTACAATATCAAATTGTTTTTCTAAATTTAATTCTTTTAAAGGAGCCCAGATAAGATTTAAATAATTTTCATTATACTGTAAATATCTATTTCCTGAGACTTTATTAATAATTAAATTTCCTTTTCCAGGAATTAAAAAAACGCGTGCAACTGCTTCTTTCCGTTTTCCGAGACCAATATTATCTTTTTGAAAAATTAATTTTGACATATGTATTATATATTTAGATCTTGTTAGTTTTCGAAATCAATTGTTTAATTTTTTACTTGAATGCTGTTGTAGAAATTATTAATATTAATTTGAATAGGATTTTGTGCTTGATGAAAATGATTTTGATCATTATAGATTTTTAATCGTTTCATTAATCTTTTGGTTTCTGTTTGTGATAACATTCGTTTTACAGCTCGTTCAATTGTTAATTTTGGTAGACAATCCGAGACATTTTTAATTTTTAATGAATGACCTGGTCGTCCTGGGTTATAAACTAAATAATGTTTACTATCCTCGTTTATTACAATAAGCTCAGCATTTATTAAAATAATATAATCACCAGTATCAACTGCAGGGTGATATTGTGGTTTTATTTTACCTTTTAATAAATTTGTAATTAATGTTGCAAGTCTCCCTAAACTTTGTCCTTTACAATCAATAAGAAACCAATTACGATTTTTGTAGTTTTGAGTTGGTAAAAATGTTTTATTTAATGAATTCATAATTTTTTTATTTAAATTTAATAGATAACGTTCTTATTTACTTTAAAATAATTCCCAGTCTATTTTTTAATGTAGAAAAAACTTCATCTGCCGATTTTCGTCCAAAATTTTTAAGCTCTTGTAATTTTTCGGGCGAATAGTGTAATAAATCACCTACCGTATTTATTTGAGCTTTTTTTAAACAATTATAAGCCCGAACCGATAATTGTAATTCTTCAATTGCAATATTTGTATATGGTTCGAGACTAATTGAACGAATTTTTGGTTTTAACTCAGGTTTTTTTTCGTTATCCTTTTCTTTAACTAGAAAGCTAAAAAGATCAATCGTAAGTTGTGCTGCAGATTTTAGAGCTTCATTTGGTGAAATACTTCCATTTGTCCAAATATCTAAAAAGACTCTTTCGCTTATATTATTATTATCATAAATATTTTCTATTTTAAAATCAACTTTTTCAACTGGCATAAAAATTGTATCTAATTGTAAATAATTTTCATTTTCTTCCAAAAAAGTTTGGGAAGCTAATTTATAGCCCGTACCATATTCAAATTTAAATTCAATTTCCAGAATATTTGATGTAGAAATTGTCATAATATAATGATTGGGATTAACAATTTCTAGATTTGATGGTAATTGAATTAAATCAGCTGTAATAACCGCTGGTCCTTGGATTTTTAATCGACCAAATTCTGAAGTTCGATTTTCACTTTTAAGAATAATTCCTTTAAGATTTAATAGTATTTCTAAAATATCTTCACGAACACCAGGAAGAATAGAAAATTCATGGCTTACTCCAGCAATTCGAACAGCGGAAATTGCAACTCCTCCTAAATCATTTAATAATACCCGACGTAATTGATTTCCAATTGTTATTCCTTGCCCAGGTTTTAAAGAGTGAATTAAAAATTGTCCATGACAAGAACCTGATTCAATTTGTTCTGACTTAAGGCATGTAATAGAAATGTTAGTCATAATTTAATGTAGTAGAAATAAAACCCTTAAACCCGACGACGTTTTGGTGGTCGGCAGCCGTTATGTGGAACAGCTGTTATATCTTGAATTGATGTTATTTCAAACCCGGCACCTTCAATTGCTCGAATAGCAGTTTCACGACCAGATCCTTGTCCTTTTATTAAAATTTTGACATTCTTCATTCCAGTACTTAATGCATCTAGTGCTGCTTTTTCAGCAGCTGTTTGAGCAGCAAATGGAGTACTTTTTCGTGCACCTTTAAACCCAGAACTTCCAGCTGAAGCCCAAGAGATTGTATCACCCATTAAATTTGTAATTGTAACAATCGTATTATTAAAAGTTGATTGAATATGAACCACACCAGTTGTAAAACTACTTCGATTTTTTTTACTTGTTGATTTTCTTCTTGTCTGTGCCATATAAAAATTTCAAATAAATTTATTTTTTCTTACCAGTAACAGTTTTCTTTGCGCCACGTCGACTACGGGCATTTGTTCGAGTTCTTTGACCACGAACAGGTAAACTATTTCTATGTCGTTTTCCTCTGTGACAATTAATTTCATTTAAACGTTTAATATTTAACCCATTAAACCGTCTTAAATCACCTTCTAATTTTAAATCCATATTTTCTAAAGTTTGTCTTAATGCAACTGTTTGTTCAGTTGTTAAATCATAAACTCTGGTTTCTGCTGTAATATTTGCTTGTGCAATAATTTTTTTTGCAGATGTTAAACCAATACCATGAATATAAGTAAGAGCATATGCAATTTTTTTATTTCGAGGTAAATCAACACCAACTAATCTCACCATTTGTAAACTCCTTTAAATTCTATTATCCTTGACGTTGTTTATGTTTTGGATTTTGACAAATTACCATAATTCTACCATGTCGTTTAATTACACGACATTTATCACACATTTTTTTTACTGAAGGACGAACTTTCATTTTTAAATTTTTTAAATAATATTATTGATATTTATTGTTATAAACATTTGAATAATAAATGTTATCAATTTCACGAATTAAATCTAAAATTACACCGGCTAAAATCAGTAATGAGGTTGTACTTAATCCAGTTAAACCTGTAATGTTTAAGGTTGATTCAATAAAATTTGGAACAACAGTTAAAATTGCAAGCATAGTTGCACCAATTAAAGTAATTCTTTTTATAATTTGTTTTAAATAAAAATTTGTTTGCAATCCAGGTCTTATTCCTGGAATTGTAACTGCCATTTTTTGAAGTTGATCCGAAATATCTTTTGGGTTTAAAACAATTGATGAATAAAAAGAACTAAATACTAAAATCAACCCAAAATAACCCACCCAATATAGAAATTTAAAAGATTGTAAAAAAGTAAACCACTGAAATATTCCTAAATTTATAATATAATTTGGGATTACCAAAATTGCAGTTGTTAAAATAATGGGCATTACACCTGCTTGATTAAATCGTAACGGAAGATAATTATTAACCGAATCTTGTGTAGAAAATTGATTTAATTGTTTTGATGAAATTAATGGAATTTTACGAATCCCTTGTTGTAAAAATACAATTCCATATAAAGATGCAAAAATTAATAGAGTAACGCTTATAATCGAACTAATAGTAAAGTTATTACTATTTTCAACTATTAATTTATTCAACAAATTCGGTAAATTAGAAATAATATTATTATAAATAAGTATTGAAGCACCATTTCCAAGACCATAATCTGTAATTAATTCACTTAACCATAAAACAATCATGGCACCAGTTGTTAACCAAAGAATAATTTCAAATGCTAACACATAATTCCAATCAAACAAAACTTGTCGTAAATACACAGTAATTCCAAGACTCTGAATAATAGCCAAAATTAACGTTATTAAACGAGTTAACCGACTAATTTTTCGGCGGCCCTCAAAATCTCCATCTTTTTGTAACTTTGCTAATTTTGGAGAAAATCCAAGAAGTAATTGTATAAAAATAGTTGCATTTATATATGGAAAAATATTTAAGGTAAATAATCCAATTACGAATGTATTATCTCCAGAAAAGGTGCTTATTAAATTTTTAGTAATTGAATGACGTTGTATATAAAATGCTAAATCACTTTGATTTATTCCTGGAACTGGAAGAAAAGTTCCAGCGCGAATTAATAATAATATTACAAGACTAAATAATAGTCGCGTAGATAAAATTCCTCTCATTTCTTTAGTAATTTTCACGATTCTCTTTTTTTCTTAATTTATTTTAAAGTTAAATTACGTTTTTTAACTATCTGTGATTTGGTAGTTAAATTTTGTAACGCATTAATGGAAGCACGGGCATTATTTAAAAGATTATTTGAGCCAAGTTGTTTAGCAATTACATTTTTGACACCTGCAACCTCTAAAACAATTCTAACTGCTCCCCCAGCAATTACGCCTGAACCTTCGATCGATGGTCGCATAATGATTTTGCAAGCTCCAAATCTTCCACTAACATTATGTGGTATACTTAAAGCTTTAGTAAGTGGTAATTCAATTAAATTTTTACGACCATCTGTTTTTGCTTTTTTAAATGCATTAACAACATCAGCAGCTTTCGCAACCCCAACCCCAACTTTTCCATTTTCATCCCCAACTACAACAACAGCCCGAAAACTTAATTTTTTACCACCTTTTGTTACTTTAGAAACGCGGCTAATTTTAATTAAACGTTCAACTAATTTTGGTTCATAGTTATTAATAGTGCGTCGAGAATTTCTTTTTTTATTTATTTTTTTTAAATCATTAGTCATAAAAGATATTTAATTGGGTTATTTATTTACAAATTATGATTTCCTAAAATAAGTTATTTAATAACTTAAAATTGTAAACCACCAGCACGGGCACCATCAGCCAACGCTTTAATTCGACCATGGTATAAATATGGCCCACGATCAAAAATAATTTTTGTGATATTTTTTTGTAAGCTAAATTCAGCTAATTTCTCTCCCATAAGACGTGAAGCATCACATGTTCTACCATTGGGTAAATTTAATTTAATTGATCGATCCAATGTTGAACATGCTAAGAAAGTGGTTGAATTTGTATCATTAATAATTTGTGCATAAATGTGTTGATTAGAACGATACACTGATAAACGAGGTCGTTGAAATGTGCCTTTGGTATTTCCACGTAAACCTTCACGTTTTAATTTTTTATATTTATTAGGTTTTAATCTCTTATTTTTATTCTTTAATTTTAATAAAGTTCGTTTTGATAATTTCATAATTTTAATTTTCTAAGACTATAATTCTATGTTAATTTACTTAAAAGCTATCCATTTGTTTTAAAATTACAAATCGTAATAATTTATTTACCTGCTTTTCCAGCTTTTCGTAGAATTTGTTCATTTTTATATAAAATACCTTTACCTTTATAGGGTTCTGGCCGTCGCCACGCCCTAATATTTGCAGCGAATAAACCTAATAATTCTTTATTACATGATTCTAAATTTATTGTTGTATTTTGAATTACTTCAACAGAAATCGATTCAGGGATTTCAATATTAATTGGGTGACTATATCCAAGATTCAAAACAATATCTTTTCCTTGGACTATAGCACGGTATCCGACACCTTTTAGAATTAATGTTAATTTAAATTGTTCTGAAACTCCAATTACCATATTATTGATTAATGTTCGATATAAACCATGCAATGGTCGCAGACTCCGAATTTCATTTTTCAAACTTACAGTAAGAATATTATCATTTTGCTGAATTAAAATTGTTTCAGGAATTTTCGTTTCTAATGTTCCAAATTTTCCTTTAACAATAACTTTTGCAGCATTATAATTGACTTCAACACTATTTGGAATAGTTATTGGTAATTTTCCGATACGTGACATTTTAGAAACTCCTTATTTACCAAATATAACATAAAACTTCACCACCAACACCTAATTCTTTTGCCTTTAGGTTTGTCATAACGCCTTTAGAAGTTGACAGAACTGCAATTCCTAAATTATCTAAAACTTTTGGTAAATTATTAGCCTTACTGTAAACACGTAATCCTGGTTTACTAATTCGTTTAATTTTGGAAATTACTGGTTTACGTGATTTTCCAATATATTTTAATGAAAGTAATAAATATTGCTTATTATCTTCGTGATAATTATTAAAATTTTCAATAAACCCTTCTTCTTTTAAAATGGCTGCAATCGCAATTGATATCTTTGTTACAGGAATTTGAACAATTTGGTGTTTTACCATATTAGCATTTCTAATTCGTGTTAACATATCGGCAATAGTATCAGTTACCACAATTATCTCCTTATCTATTTTTTAATTATTCTTGTGACCAACGTTTTCGTTTTAAATATTTTTTTCGATCCCAAACTTGATTAACTTCAGTGAAGGATGAATATTTTTCATAATAGCCACAATCATTCAATGGAAATCTTAAGAATTTAAATAAAATCATTCCATTTAAAATTTTATCGATTGGTTTAACTTTATACTTTGGTGAAGAATGTTCTAAAACAATATTAATTGTTACACCTTGTGTTTGATCTACTTCATCATAATCCACTTCAGGAAAAATTAATTGTTCTTTTAATCCAAATGTATAGTTTCCCGCTTTATCAAAACTTCGTAAGGATAAACCACGAAAATCTCTAATTTGAGCAAATGTGAAAAATAATAATTTAGTTAAAAATGCATACATTTTTTCACCACGTAATGTTACACTTAAACCTAATTCCATATTCTCACGAATTTTAAAACCAGCAATAGCTTTTTTTGCTCTTGTAATCATTGGTTTTTGTCCAGTAATTTTTTCAAATTCTTCAATATTTTTTTTCAATATATTCGTATTTTGGGCTGCTAATCCTAACCCACGGTTGATAATAATTTTTTTCAATTTTGGAATAGTATGTGGATTGCGATAACGTGAAGGGCTATTTTTTATTAAAATAGGTTTAATTCCTTCTTCATACTCTTGTTTAATATCATCAAGTAGATTATAAATGTCAGCAATTTCTTCGAATGAATGTTGATTTAGCATAGTAAGATAAAGATTTTTTAATTTAATTTCACATTTGAATGATGAATAGGTGCTTCAAGTTGCTTAATTTCACCAATTTCATTCTCAGTTTTTGGTTTTATATGTTTAAATTTAAAATTGATTCCTTGAACTGTAACTTTTCCGGTTTGTTTATCTATTTTGATAATCTCACCTATATCATTTTTATAAAACCCCGAAATGATTTTAACTTGATCACCAACTTTTACATGTATCTTTTGTTTCATTTATAAAACCTCCGGTGCCAATGATACAATTTTAGAAAAATTTTTATCACGAATTTCACGTGCTACAGGACCAAATACCCTTGTTCCTCTTGGGTTATTATCTATATTTACAATAACTACTGCATTATCATCAAATCGAATATACATCCCATCTTGACGACGAATAACTTTTTTTGTTCTTACCACAATTGCTTTCACAATATCAGAACGTTTGATTGGCATATTAGGAATAGACTCTTTAACAACTGCAATGATGGTATCACCAATTTCTGCATATTTTTTATTTCCACCTAAGATTCGAATACACATTACTTTTTTGGCACCCGTATTATCAGCTACTGTTAGAATTGTTTGAGGATAAATCATAAAATAATTTTTAACTTATTAACGAAGATTTTGAAAGGACTTCAACTAACTTCCAGCGTTTTCTTTTACTTAATGGTCGACACTCATGAAGTAAAACTTGATCACCAATATTGGATTGTTCAGATTCATCATGAGCTAAATATTTATTAGTTTTTACTAATGTTTTAGAATAAATTGGATGAGGGTAGCGATTTTCAACTTTAACTACAATCGTTTTATCCATTTTATTACTAATTACAATACCAATCTGTTGTTTTACTGGCATTTTTAGACTCCTTAATTTGTAATTATTTATTTATCTTTTCTTGTTGTTCAAAATTTTCTAATCGTATTGTCAACAACGTTTTTAACTGAGCCAAACGATGTTTTGTATGTTTTACATCATGTGATTTAAAATTTTGACGTGTTGCTTTTTTAAAACGTAAATTGAATAATTGGTTTTCCGTTTCAAGAATGGCTTCGGAAATTTCTGCATTTGAAAGAGCGCGGATATCAGTAAATTGAGGTAAACTCATTTTTTAACTCGTTTTATTAATAAATTTTGTTTTTAATGGTAACTTGTACGAAGCTAAACTTAATGCGGATTTAGCTATTTCTTCAGGAACTGAACTAATTTCAAAGATAATGGTTCCAGGTTTTACAACTGCTACCCAATAGTCAACTGCTCCTTTTCCGGAACCCATTCGTGATTCAGCTGCTCGAGCGGTAACAGTTTTATCAGGAAAAATACGAATCCATAATTTTGCACCACGTTTTGTATAACGAGTAATTGTTCTTCGCGCTGCTTCAATTTGACGTGATGTAATCCAATTTGGTTCTAAGGCTTGTAAACCAAAATTACCAAAGCAAATTTGATTTCCACGTGTTGCTTTACCACGCATACGTCCCCGGTGATATTTTCGATATTTTGTTCTTTTTGGACTTAACATAATAAATTAATATAATTAAAATATAAATTTTGTAATTAATACGACTTATTTAGTTAAAATTTCACTTTTAAATAGCCAAATTTTAATTCCTAAAACTCCGTAAATCGTATTAGCCTCAGTAGTTGCATAATCAATATCAGCACGTAATGTTTGTAATGGTACACGACCTTCGCGAATCCATTCACTACGAGCCATTTCTGCTCCATTTAATCGACCTGAAACTTGAATTTTAATTCCATTGACATTCTGTTTTTGTGAGCGTTGTAAAGCTTCACGCATAGCACGTTTAAACGCAACACGTTTTTCTAATTGTTCTGCAATTAATTCACCTAAAAGTTTTGCATCTAAATCAACGTTTTCAATTTCAAAAATTTTAATTGTAACTTGACGATTTGACGGCAATAATTTTTTAACGTTAGTTAATACTTTTTTAAGCCCGCTTCCTAATTCTCCAACTAATATTCCTGGTTTTCCAGTTTTAATATTTAATTGAATTTGATCATTTAAACTATTTCGACAAATTTGAATATTTGAGATATTATTTATTTTTGAAATGGTGCTAATATATGTGCGAATTTTATCATCTTCTTCTAAAACATTTGCATATTGATTTAAGTTTGCATACCAAGTTGATCTATGGTCTTGGATAATACCTAATCTAAATCCTAAAGGATGTGTTTTTTGGCCCATGTAATTAATCCTTTTATTTTAATTATTAATTGCTTTCTTTCATAATAACCGTAATATGACAGGTTGGTTTTAAAATTTTATATGCGCGACCTTGAGCCCGTGGTCGAATTCGTTTTAATTTTGGTCCTTCGTTGGCAAAAATTTGATCAATAATTAATTTTTTTTTATCTAACCCATAATTATGTTTTGCATTTGCTGCTCCTGAATGAATTACTTGCCAAATAGGCCCACCAGCATCATAAGGTAAGAATTCTAAAATCATTAATGCTTCTTGATATGATCGTCCCCGAATTTGATCGATTACTCGTCGTATTTTATGAGGTGACATTCGAATATATTTCGCTACTGCTTTAACTGATTGCGAATTTGTCATAGGTAATTTTTTTTAATATTTAATTTTGATTAATAAAAACTAGTTTTTGGTGAATAGTTCAGATCTTACCATAACGATTCTTGCTTTTTAGTTGGAACTTTAGTTCGATATAAAAGTTTAATTGTTATATAACTAATTGCTTTAGAATTTGCAGTATTTTGAACTAAAAATTTATTTCTTATTTTGGTTTCATTAATATAAATTTCATGAATCCAGATATCAAAAAAATTAATTGAAAGATTATTATGTAAGGCAAGAACAGACGAATATAATATGTTTAATAAATTCTCCTGTTCTACTAAATTTGATTTTAATAGATATAAAATGTCATCAATCGCATAATATAAATATTTATTTTGAAAACTATTTAATAAAAATTTTGCAACCATTGATAATTTTTTTTCATATCGTATTTGGAAAGTTTTTATCGTAACTTCAGTTTGAGTTGGATATAAAAATGGTTTTCCATCGCTTCGACTACTCAATTTCTGCTTTTTTGTCAATGACACTTCTTCATTACATTTACAGCGATTTTCGTATAAAACTTGGTTCATAAATTTGAGTTATATTAACGTTTTCCTTTTCTATCTGTCTTAATATGAGTTTTAAAATTTCGTGTTGATACAAATTCTCCTAATTTATGACCAACAAACTGGTCAGAAATAAAAATAGGAACATGTTGCTTACCATTATAAACAGCAATTGTAAGCCCAACCATACTTGGTAAAATTGTTGATGATCTAGACCAAGTTGTAATTATATCTTTTTTACTATCTTGCTTTATTTTATTAATTTTTTTTAATAAATGATAAGCAATAAACGGACTTTTTTTTAATGATCTTGTCATTTTTTAAAATATTTTTGTTAATCTGATTAAAGAATTAGTTAGTTACGTCGACGAAGAATATAAGCATCGCTTAATCGTTTACGTTTTCGTGTCTTCATACCTAAAGCAGGTTTTCCCCAAGGAGTTAATGGACGCGTGCGACCAATTGGTGCTCTACCTTCACCACCACCATGTGGGTGATCACACGGATTCATAACTGAACCCCTTACAGTTGGACGTTTTCCTAACCAACGCGTTCGACCAGCTTTTCCACTTTGAACTAAAAAAGCATCATTATTACTTATTTCACCAATGGTTGCTAAACATTCTTCTCGAATTAACCGTATTTCTTTTGATGGTAATCGTAAAGTAACGTAATTTCCTTCTTTAGCTAAAACTTTTGCTGATGTTCCGGCAGCTCGTACAAGTTGTCCTCCTTTATTTGGTATAAGTTCAACATTATGAATCGAACTTCCTAATGGAATCTCGGCTAATGGTAAAGTATTTCCAATTGTTAAGGGTGAATCAGAACCTGCTAAAATAATATCATCAACATTTAAATTTTTTGGATGCAAAATATAACGTTTTTCACCATCTTTATAATGAATTAATGCAATTCGTGAGTTGCGATTTGGATCATACTCAATGGATGCAACAACGCCTTCAACTCCATATTTGTTTCGTTTAAAATCGATTATTCTATAACGTCTTTTATGACCACCACCTCTATGTCGAATAGTAATAACTCCACGATTATTGCGTCCTTTATTTCTATGATTTTTTTTAATTAAACTTTTTTCTGGTTTTGACTTTGTGATTTCATTAAAGCCTGAAAGCGCTCGATTTCGTGTACCTGGCGTATATGATTTATAAAGACGGATACTCATAAATAGTATTGTTTTTTTATTTATTAATTTTCAGTAAATAGGTTTATTACGTCACCTTCTGCTAAACGTACAATTGCTTTTTTATATTGTGGTTTCCATCCAAGATATTTTCCGACTCGTTTTTGTTTACGAGGAAGATGACAAGTATTGACTTGAATAACTTTTACATTAAATAAATATTCAATTGTCGCTTTAATGGTAGGTTTATTCGAAGACCGGTCTACAATAAAACTATATTGATTATTTTCTAAAAGTCTTGTAGCTTTATCAGTAATAATTGGATATTTAATGATTTGTGAGTTATTAGTATAGAAATCTGAAGAATTAATCACAATAAATCTCCTTTATATCATTTATTGCTAATGGTGTTAATATAATTTGTTTTGCTTTTAATAAACTAAATGTATTTAAATTGGATGCTAAAATTAATTCTACATTTTTAATATTTTGTGTTGATAATTTTAACGAAACAGTTTTGTTTGAAACAACAATTAAAATTTTTTGATCAAGACTAATCTGACAATTGCTACAAATTTTTAAAAAATTTTTTGTCTTTGTTTCGAGTAGTTTATTTTCTAGATCTTTAATAATTAAAATATTTTTTTTCTTATTGTATAATAACGTTTGTAAAGCTAATCGACGTTCTTTTTTATTTAATTTTAATGAAATTGTTTTTGTTTTTGGGCCAAAGATCACCCCACCACCTTTCCATAAAGGTGAGCGATTTGAACCGGCTCGAGCTCGGCCAGTACCTTTTTGTTGCCAAGGTTTTCGACCACCCCCCCGTACTTCACTACGTGTTTTTGTTCCAACAGTTCTTTGACGCTTTGCTGTTGAATGGCGTACAAAATCTTTATGAATAAGATAATTACCAGATTCATCTAGAACATTAAGTTTTAGTTCTTGTTCAGAACTTAATTGCTTCCCTGTTATATCAACTTGGGTATATTTTATAAATTTTTGAACGGTCATACTTGATTTTAATAATATTCAGTTTTTAATTTAATCTTTTTATTTAGATGAAACAATACTCAATAAGTTTCCTGGTTTTCCTGGGACTGAACCTTTTACAATTAAGATATTTTCTTGTAGATTAAATTGAATAACTTTCAACTTTTTAACAGTTGTAATTTTATTTCCTAATTGTCCTGCCATTTTTTTACCTGGTAAAACTCGACCAGGTGTTGTTCCCATACCAATCGACCCAGGCGCACGATGATTTTTTGATCCGTGTGTCATTGGCCCACGAGTAAAATTATGGCGTTTTTGTAATCCTGCAAATCCTTTACCAATTGTTTTCCCTTGAATATTTACAAGTTGTCCAAGTGAAAATTTGTCGACAGTTAAAACTTGTCCAATTTCAAAATCATCATTCTTTACAACTCGAAATTCTTTTAAATATTTTAATGGTTTAATATTAGATTTTTGTAAATGTCCTAATTGTGGTTGATTTAACGATTTATTCGAAACATTATTATAACCTACTTGTATTCCATCATAACCATCTTTTGCCATTGTTTTAATTTGTGTTACTACACAAGGTCCAACTTTTAAAATTGTAACAGGAATAATATTACCAGATTCATCAAAAATCTGTGTCATGCCAATTTTATTACCTAATAAACCTACACCCATAACCATAATAGTCCTCCAAATATTTTCTTTTGAAAATCAACAATATATCTAATAATATTTAAGATTTTATAAACTAATTATTAAATTAGTAAATTAAATATGTATCTTAAAGAAATTGAAAAGATTTGTCTAGATAAGTAAAAATAACACTGTTATTATATATTTATAAAAGCATGCGTTAATTAGGTGAAATAAATTACTTTAAAGTATTTTATAATGTAAGTTAATAAAAAATATAATAATTTAATAAAAAATGGCAAAAGTTGTAGGAATTGATTTAGGAACGACAAACTCTGTAGTAGCAGCAATTGAAGGTGGTCAACCAAGTGTAATTATAAACGCTGAAGGTTTACGCACAACGCCTTCAATTGTTGCTTATACAAAAAAACAAGAATTACTAGTTGGTCAAATTGCAAAACGTCAAGCTGTTATTAATCCAGAAAATACATTTTTTTCTGTTAAACGTTTTATTGGTTCAAAAGAAACTGAAATAAAATCAGAGGCAAAACAGTTACCATATAAAATTACAAAAGATTCAAATGACAATATTAAAATTAAATGTCCAGCTTTAACAAAAGATTTTAGTCCTGAAGAAATTTCTGCTCAAGTATTACGAAAATTAATCAATGATGCAACAAGTTATTTAAGTCAAGAAGTAACCCAAGCTGTTATTACAGTTCCTGCTTATTTTAATGATTCTCAACGTCAGGCAACAATGGACGCTGGAAAGATTGCTGGGATCGAAGTGTTGCGGATTATTAATGAACCAACAGCAGCTTCATTAGCTTATGGGTTAGATAAAAAACAAAATGAAACAATTTTAGTTTTTGATCTAGGTGGGGGTACATTTGATGTTTCAATTTTGGAAGTTGGTGATGGAATTTTTGAAGTTTTAGCGACAGCGGGAGATACAAGCTTAGGTGGTGATGATTTTGATAAAGTTTTAGTAAATTGGTTAATGGCGGATTTTAAAGAACAAGAAGGAATTGATCTAGCTAATGATATACAAGCATTACAAAGGTTAACTGAGGCTGCTGAAAAAGCAAAAATGGAATTATCCACAGTTGAAAAAACTAATATCTCATTACCATTTATTACTGCAGATCCAACTGGTCCAAAACATATTGATAAGGAATTAACACGTGAAGTTTTTGAAACTTTATGTAAGGATTTAATTGCACGCTGTCGAATCCCAGTTGAAAAAGCTTTAAACGATGCTAGACTTGATAAAACAGATATTAACGAAGTTGTATTAGTGGGCGGTTCAACTCGTATCCCTGCGATTCAAGAATTAGTTGAATCATTAACTAATAAAAAACCTAATCAATCAGTAAATCCAGATGAAGTTGTAGCCATTGGTGCTGCTATTCAAGCAGGTATTTTGGCTGGTGAAATTAAAGATGTTTTATTATTAGATGTTACACCATTATCGTTAGGAGTTGAAACATTAGGAGGTGTTATGACAAAAATTATTGCTCGAAATACAACAATCCCAGTGAAAAAATCTGAAATGTTTTCTACGGCAGTTGATAATCAAACTAATGTTGAAATTCATATTTTGCAAGGTGAACGTGAATTAGTTGCCGGTAATAAAAGTCTTGGAAATTTTAGACTTGATGGTATTCCAGCGGCTGAACGTGGTGTTCCACAAATTGAAGTAACCTTTGATATTGATGTAGATGGAATTTTATCAGTAAAAGCGAAAGAAAAAGAAACTGGGATTGAACAATCGGTTACTATTCAAGGAGCTTCGAATTTAAATGAAAACGAAGTTGAAACAATGTTAGAAGATGCTGAAAAGTTTGCAACCCTAGATAAAGAAAAACGTGAAACTATTGATTTAAAAAACCAAGCTGAAACTTTATGCTTAGAAGCTGAGAAAGAAATAAATTTATTAAAAGATACTATTTCAACAGATAACCAAGAACGAATTACAAAATTGGTTATAGAAATTCGAGATACAATTCAAACTGAGAATTTGACTTTATTAAAATCGTCAGTTGAGAATTTAAAAGAAGCAATGCGTGAACTCGTTACGTCAAAAGTTGATAATGAATCTAATTCAAATTCAGTAAATGATTTAAATGATTTATAAGTTTTAATTACTTTGGATGTAATTCGTCAGATAAAACTCTGAGAGCTAGAAAAGTAGTATGGATTCAAGATTTAAAGGGTGGATCGGGAAAATCCACCTTTCATTCTTGGTCTGTCTATTGTAATTATTTTTAAACATTGAATTTGTTCGTCAAACTATCAGGCATCATAGCTTGAATTCAACTTTGAATTATGTAAATAGATGAAGAACGTGAAAATTGTATATTATAGGATTTAGAATAAAATGTGTATTATATGTATATTGGTTATTTAGAGGATCACAAATCAGTAGGTTACGCAGCTTTAAAGGATATAAAAAGCGGTATTATACGGATTTTTACTCTTTAGAAATATTGATTCGAATGGAACGGGTACGTGGTTGATGTGATGTATGGTCGTATGAACCCGGCGATCTTCAAACCGCCAATTGTTGTTATTTTTAGTAACAAACCGTTTCTTAAGGTAAGAAAGTACTTATCTCATGATAGATGGGATAGTCTGCCAACCGACATCAGAAGGTTTGATAATTTCGGACAAAGGTACTATTCATCCAGGTGCAATAACACCGATTAATTTTAAACTATTAAAAAATAGTTCTTACAATCAGACTGAGAAATAGTAGCGACGATTATATATTAATCGTCGTTAAAAATTAAATATTTAAGTAATTAACTCATTAAATTAGCAATTTCTGTAGCATTCGTTATGTTACCATTAGTAACATTTCCCATGTATAACGAATATTTACCCAATCGATTAAAACCCCTAGCTCCAAATGTGCCAACCCAACCTAGTACGGGTATTCCAGTAACAGGTGATAATATTGCAATACCTGATGATCCAGCACCAATCAAACCACATACGCAACTTGTAGCAAAAAAGACCTTTGAAACAAGATTTGGAGAGCAATAAAAATTTAGACCAGCACGACCTGTAGTACAAAGACTATCAGTACATAATGCTGCATTTCCAATTATTGGAATATTATGACTAAGACCATTAGTTAATTCAGTAGCTGATTCAGCAAGAGCATCGGTAGCAGTCGGAATTAAGTTTATCATTTTTGTTTAATTTAAATTTATTTAATTTAGAAATAGAGTATTATTAAATTAGGGTATTAATAAACCATTTTCAAGTCAAGTATTTAAGTAAAATTTTTAAAATATTTTTTATAAATAAAATTAATTTTTATAAATATTGTTCTATTTTTTAATTTAGAGTATGATTATTATAAATTATAAGTTTTATATAAAAATTTCATGGAAATAAATAATAAATATGGTTACGTTCGTGCTCAAGAGTCAGATTATTCAATTGAATTTCAAAAACAACAATTGATTCAAAATGGGATTGAAGAAAAAAATATTTTTGTTGAAATTGAATCAGCTACTAAAGAAATTAGAAATCTATTTACTTTTCAAAAATTAATGAATCAAAAATTAAAAAAGAATGATCTTTTAATGGTTAGTGAAATTAATATATGTAGTCGAAATATTCTTGAGTTTTTAAAGTTGCAAGATATTCTTTTTAAAAAAAGTATTACCTTTGTTGCATTAGATTTACCAATTTCAGTAAATTTAGCTGATAATAAGGTGATGGCTAAAACCTTATCAGCTATATCAGAATTTGAAAATAACCGTCGAAGAGAAAGTCAAAAACAAGGAATCTTGGCAGCTCAAAAAAAAGGAAAGTATCAAGGACGAAAGACAGTTATTGATAAAACGTTAATTCAAAAAGTTAAATATTTGAAAGAAGTCAAAGAATTATCTGTTACTGATATTAGTAAATTAACTAGAGTAAGTTGTCCTACCATTTACAAGGTTTTAAAAGAACATTTAGACTACATACCAAATCGATTAATCAAAGTGAAAAGCAACACAGGACTCATCAAAAATTAAGGGTAGATCTACCCTTAAAAAATGTAGTATCGAGCAAGGATCCGAAATGGTTACAGCCCGTAATAAGTAGGTATCAGAGGTGAGTCTACCCAATCTACCCTACCCTCAATATTAGTGATAAAGGGGATTTAGGGGGTTTGGAGTGACAGCCAAGCGCCCTAAACAATCCCTTTAATTCTTTGGGAAAAAAATAAAAAATAACACGCATAGAAACACTAAATATTGGGCATTCATTTGGGACACGAATGTGGTCAAAAAAAAATTGCCAAATGAAATGAAGCTCAAAAAATTTTTAAATCAAATAACAGATTACTGTACATTTCAATTGGAATGCGGGAAAGTAAAAAATAAAAATCAACGATCAACGAAAAGAACAGGGAAAGAGAAGTATCTTTGTAATTATTAAAGACAATCGAAGATTTTTTGCATCGAATGATAGACCTTGGAATAAATATCATCATGCTACCGATTTAAATTTACCAATTCCAAAAACACTTGCTGAGGTTGAGTAAGCTCGTTTAGGAAAGCCAAATCTTTACTTAGAAAGGTTAAAAACTTTTCGAGATAGAGCAATTCTGCCTGAAGAATAAGTTGTACAAATATGGACACAATCTTAGATCTCGCCTCCCTGACCCAGATACACAAATAATCGAAGGTATTAGGTGCAAATATAGAGGTAAATGGTGGCCCACCTAGAATAGAAGGTTTTCATGCGTACAATGACAAGACTGGTTTTAATCCTTTTTTTGATAGGAGTGGTAATCGGTATAAAACAGAATTTAAAGTAAATAGAAGTCAAACAACTGACATTACGACTAACAATAATATGATGTAAATTTTTATGAAAAAAAATATGAATCTGAATAAAACTCGGTATGTTAAGTTATTAAAAAAGAACAAAATTTTTAAAAATGAAGGAAAATCGTGAAGAAGACCTTGAATTGTTATCCTATGATATCATATTAGAAAACCAAATTTATTACAATCGGAAATCAGAATATATTTTTTTAATCGTTTTTTTTTAAGGTTCATAATAATGTTGTTGAAATTCAACAGTGTGATGGTTATGTGGGTGTGTAATTAGTTTACGAGTTTTCCACTCTTGATCCTTCTTTTCTTTTAAAGTTACATTAAACATTAAAGCCGAATTTAGATAAAAACTCAACTACCTTTTTTTAAATTTGATTCCTCTAACTTTTAACAGTTTAATCCAATCCAGTCAACTTTTAATTCCTCATCTTTAAAATTAAGTTGCTTCATTAATTCTTTTAATTAAAATATAGTTTCTAAGGCCATTTCTGAGCCTGTATAGTAGCTTAAATTATAATAATTATACAAGACTGGGTTTTAATCTCATGCTTTTGACAATTTTTAATTGAATTTAATTTTAAATTTCTCACGAAAGATAAAAACTGTAAGAGATGAAATAGTCTTTTTTCGTCGACTTGACTTGAAGTTACTTGATTCTCAAGATAGCTAGTAGCTAAAAAATGAGAAGTACGGTTTATTAGATTATGGTGTCGTCTTTGAAAATCGACAACCCAATCTGTATAGCAGTAGGTAACCTGAACGTAGTATTTGTTCAGAATATCGAAAATACTGAATAACTAGACAATGCTCGAAAATATCCAGCTTATTATCGAACAAAAGATCTTGTACCAACTTTGTTTGTCGATGTTTCAGTTCAAGTTCAAAACGCACACTTCCATCTTTTTTATAAATCCTATAATGACGAGAGTTATTTCTTCGGTTAACTTTTAGCATTTTCCCATTAGGAAAATTCTCTAATTTGATGTATTTAGTATTAGTATGATCTTGAACCTGACTTCGACAACCCACCAAAAAAGCGTCAAATAGTTGACTTGTGTCACTCCTGTCATTTGGACGAGAAAAGCAAATATCAATACGACCTAAACTTAGACTATATGTATCTAGATGCAAAAGACCCCAATTAAAATTTTGAGTTTTAATAAGCTTATAAAAGTAACTAGCAGTTTTGCCAGAAAAGATAATTGTAGTTCCAATCTAGTACCCTTTTGATCCAGTGTATTGACGTATAAAAACTTTATATTTTTTTTGCAATGCACAAGACTCATTCCCAGGTTTGTCATCAATAAAAAAATATGGAGTAAAATGCTTGGACAAACGATCGGCGATTATTTTGTAATCTGTAAAACCTTCAATGTTGAAAGATATCCAATCTATTTCTAAATTTTCCGAATCAAAATTAATTACATTCATAAATTTTATGGTATAGGTTCGATGAGGCAATGGGCAACTTAACATAAAACACATTCTGTTATATATATATATATCTAACAAAGTAGCGCACATGTCTATTAAAATATATAAAAAAATTTTAATAGTGTCAATAATTTTAGAAATAAAATTATTATTTCATAACACTTTGTATCAAACCTTCAGTGACTTTAAATAGCCCACCTGCACAAACTACAGCAGCCCACGGATTGCCCCAAGCTCCGTTAAGACATATTATCCCTAAAGAAATCATTAATGCTATGCTATTTACAGTTTGCCCCGTTGCTGTAACTGTAGGTCCAGGAACGTATTGGTTGTTTTGGAGCTCTCGCAGGATTAGCCCCGCGGATTTGCGGGCCTCCAGCCCCAAGAACTTTTGCCGCTTTTTGTCCCGCTTGTTGGTAAAGTTGTTGAACATCTACTGGATTATTATTTGGTACAACTCTAGTGTTAGTAACAGGTACAAACTCCGGTGGAACGTCTTTAAGAACATTAGCAGCTGCTTATCCAATAGCATTTGAAGGAGCTGCGTGACTCCTTAGAGCGAGAACAGCAAACGTCACTGCTCCTAAATGACTAGTAAATTTTTTATCTTTAAATTTGTTAACGACGTAATCACTGAGTTTTTCTCCATCATTTTCCACTTCATCACCATAGGTGTAGGGAAAGCCTAATTTATTGTTATTTAGGTTATTTTTAGCCATAAGACTCCTTACTTTTAGTTTAGTAAATAAATGTCGTAGGTCTCGAACCTATAATGTACATATAACGCAGTTATGTACTATGATATGCGCTATATGTACATTATTTATATTAAAATGCACCTAGTGTCGAGCTTTTATTTTTAACGTATACAAAACTGTTTCTAGTTTTTTTTGTGATACAAAATCACAAGCAAGTAAAAGATCAATCAAACTAGTATGAGCCTTACTCAAGCTACTAAGAACCATTCACAGGCTCGTAATCAGCTTCTTAGAGTAAACTAAATTATGATTGCCCGAATGAATGCAATATCTTATTTATGTTTAATCATCTTTAGAGAAAAACTAAAATTCATTAATTTTTAAAAAAATTTTATTGGAATTCTACCATATATACTGTATAAGAACAATTAGATAAGACAGAATTACTATTATAATTAACTATCACTTTAGAGTCAATAACGTATTTGAACTTTTTCTGTAATTACAGATGAGTAATTCTACGATTTAATTCTTCAATAAATACAATTTTTTATTATATTTTTTCAAACTTTTAATTTAAGATAAATATAGTTGACAAAATTATCTAATCAACTTTATATTAAGATAATAAAATTTAAATAATTCATTTTGTTAGTTTATGTCAACATTACGAAAATATGAAATCATGATTCTTTTAACAGAAGAATTTAATGATAATGAATTGAAAACTTGGGTTTTTAATTATGCGAAAAATTTACGAAAATTTAATGTTTGTGATATTTCGGTAATTTCCCGTGGAAAGCACAATTTAGCTTATTCTATTAATAACCGTGTTAAAGGAAATTATCTCCAATTAAACTTTTCGAGTATCCCTAAATATCTTTCTAACTTTTCAAATATTTTAAAACTTGATTCACATGTTTTAAGATTTTTAATTTTTAATAAACAAAAGTAAGCTTAAAGATTTTATTTTATTATAGATCTTCTTTTTTAAGTTATTTTAATTAGAAGATCATTCGTCAATCTTTATTGCTTTAAGATTAAACTAATTTGGTTTTCGAAATAAAGACTCAAATAAAGATTTAATAATAATCTATATAAGTGACAATAAATCTTAATTATTAGAATTTCAGCAGCAACTTATAAAATTTTATCTTTTATCAGAATAGATAAAAAAATTATTTATTAATATCTCAGTATATGGATTACATCTCAATTTTTTCAGTGAGAATTCTTAGAATTATAGAAAAAAATATGCTGAAGTTGCCAAAATTTTTCTAAATTATATAAAATAATCACCGACACTTTCAATATATTTAATAGCGATTAAATTTGGCTCGCTAGTTGATAAAATATTTAAACTTCCAGCTCTTGCTCATGAATTTGGCCTTTATAATAATGCTGATAACAAAAATTTTCTGGACTCAATAAAAAAATTTATTCTAAAATGACAGCTTTGAAAAATTAATAAAATATAATTATAAATTCTATGAAAGTTAAATTTATTCTTAATTATGGGTTTGGTCTCACCTATAATAATATCTAGATCGAGATCATAAAATATTTAAATATGATCAGATCACTCATAGGTATTCCTATTCGGAATTTTTTTATTAAATCAGAAGTTTTATAAATATTTACAACTGTATACATGAATTAATAAACAAAATAAAAAATTAATCTAGAAACTAGATAAAGTTAGTGGGGTAATTTTACTTTTAGCTTAATTTTGATTAAAGAAATTATAAACTTGTAAGTATAGCGTATATTTAATTAATTGGGAACGGAGGGACTTGAACCCTCACGCCTATCACTAGGCAATGGATTTTAAGTCCATCGTGTCTACCAATTTCACCACATTCCCAATGTTAAAGATTATATATATACATTATAACTTTAGATAAAAGTCAGACTAAACACAATACTATAGTTTAAATCAAATAAGGCGGCACCCAGATTCGAACTGGGGATAGAGGATTTGCAATCCACTGCCTTACCACTTGGCCATACCGCCATTATCACACTTTAACTTTATTATAATATATTTTTAAATAAATTTGATGGGATGTTCAGAAAAATCTAATCAATAAAGTAATGAAAGTAATAATAAATAGTTTTAATTTCGAAAAGTTTTTTGGTTATAACTTTGCATAATAATAATGTATAATGTATATAAAGTGAATAGAATTAAAAAAAATAATTAAAGTAAATTTATATGTTTGAGAAATTTACAGAAGGCGCAATCAAAGTCATCATGTTATCTCAAGAAGAAGCTCGTCGCATGGGTCATAACTTTGTGGGTACAGAACAATTGTTACTTGGTGTTATTGGTCAACGGCATGGAATTGGTGCACGTGCTTTAAAGAAATTAAAAGTTACTTTAAAAAAAGCTCGAAAAGAAATTGAATTATATATTGGTAGAGGAACAGGTTTTGTTGCTTCCGAAATTCCTTTTACTCCAAGAGCGAAGCGGGTTCTAGAGATGGCGGTTCATGAAGGCAAAGATCTTGGTCAAAATTTTGTTGGAACCGAACATATTTTATTAGCATTAATTGCCGAATCTGATGGTGTTGCTATGCGAACATTAGATAAACTTAATGTTGATATTCAAAAATTACGAAATTTAATTTTAACATATATTGAAGAAACACAAGAAGAAATTTTACGGCCTTTGACGCAAGCAGAAAAATTCTTACTAGAACGAGAAAAAAAAGGAAGTGGGACTCCTACTTTAGATGAATATGCTGAAAATGTTACAAAAGAAGCAATTGATGGTAATCTTGATCCAGTTATTGGACGGGAAAAAGAAATTGATGATGTTATTGCAGTCTTAGCACGAAGAACCAAAAATAATCCAGTTTTAATTGGTGAACCTGGTGTTGGAAAAACAGCTGTTGCTGAAGGATTAGCGCAACTTATTTTAACTGAAAAAGTTCCAGATTTTCTAGATGGAAGTTTAATTATGGCTCTAGATTTAGGATCCATTTTAGCTGGTACTAAATACCGAGGTGAATTCGAAGAACGTTTAAAACGAATTGTTGAAGAGGCACAAAATGATTCAGCAGTTATTATTGTTATTGATGAAATTCATACTTTGGTGGGAGCAGGAGCAGCGGAAGGAGCAGTTGATGCAGCAAACATTTTAAAACCAGCTTTAGCTCGTGGTAAATTCCGTTGTATTGGTGCAACAACAAACGATGAATATCGAAAATATATTGAACGTGATCCCGCCCTTGAACGTCGTTTTCAACCAGTTCATGTTGAAGAACCAACAGTTGGTACTACAATTGAAATTTTACGAGGGCTACGGTCAAAGTTTGAACAACATCATACTTTAAGTTATCATGATAAGGCCTTAGAGCAAGCTGCCTTACTTTCTGATAAATATGTAGCTGATCGTTATTTACCCGATAAAGCAATTGATGTTTTAGATGAAGCAGGAGCACGAGTTCGATTAGAAAATCGTCGTTTACCATTAGGTTTACGAAGCTTAATGCATGAATTACAAGAAACAATCAAAGATAAAGAAGAATGTATTAAAGAACATGATTTCGAAGCAGCAAAACAATTATTAGATCATGAAATGGAAGTTAGAACACATATTCGAATTATGAAACAATCTGCTTTAACGAATGAAGCAAGAGGATTTAGTCGTCATGATGTTGATATGGTAACAGAAACTGACGTATCTGATGTAATTTCAAACTGGACTGGAATTCCTGTTACAAAAATTACAGGTTCTGAATCTGAACGGTTATTAAAAATGGAAGATACAATTCATGAGCGTATCATCGGTCAAAAACATGCTGTAATTTCAGTTTCAAAAGCTATTCGTCGTGCTCGAGTAGGATTAAGAAATCCAAATCGACCGATTGCAAGTTTTATTTTCGCAGGGCCCACTGGTGTAGGAAAAACGGAATTAACAAAAGTACTATCAGATTATATGTTTAGTAGTGAGGAAAGTATGATTCGTTTAGATATGTCAGAATTTATGGAAAAACATACAGTTGCAAAATTAATTGGTTCACCCCCAGGTTATGTAGGATATAATGAAGGTGGTCAATTAACAGAAGCTGTTCGTTCAAAACCATACTCTGTTGTATTATTTGATGAAGTTGAAAAAGCACACCCCGATGTTTTTAATTTATTATTACAAATCTTAGATGATGGCCGATTGTCTGATTCAAAAGGACGTGTTATTGATTTCACGAATACATTAATTATTATGACTACTAATTTAGGTTCAAAAATTATTGAACGTGAAAGTGGGATTAAACCAAAATCAGAGCAAGCCGATCGTGGGTTTAAGATAACTCCAGATGCAGTTTTAGGTTGGGAACCGGTTCCAGAGCCAATTAAAGACCCAGAAATATTTGGGCGAGTGACAAAACTTGTAAATGAAGAACTTAAAAATTTTTTTAGACCAGAATTTTTAAATCGAATTGATGAAATTATTGTTTTTAATCATCTAACCCGAATTGATATTTGGGAAATTTGTGAATTGATGATTAAGTCAGTACAGAAACGTTTAAAAGAAAAAGGAATTAATTTAATTGTTGATTTAGCTGTTCAAGCTTTCTTAACTGATGAAGGGTATGATCCAATTTATGGTGCTCGACCATTACGTCGTGCAATTATGAAATATTTAGAAGATACTCTTGCTGAACAATGCCTATCAAAAACTTTATATCCAAATACAAAAATTATTGTAAGTCGTAAAAAGGTTGAAGGAACGTTATTAACATATACAAATGAACTAGAAGTTGAAGTCGATTTTAGTGATGTGGATCAAAGTTTGTTAGAAGATAATGAAAAAATTGCAAAAGAATCGATGGAGCAAATTAACCAATCAATATTAAATAATGATTCTGATTTAGAAAAGTCAAGTACCTTTGATTCAAAATTAGAGACTAATTTAAAAGATAATGCTTCACGGTTATTTAAAAAATCAGCTAGTTAACTTGGTTAGTCTTTGCTACTTATTTACATGCTCGAATTACCAAAGGATGGGAAGGAAATCGAACCGCAATTCTTGGTGGATTAGGTTTTTTTGTAATTTGGATTTGTTATTTAGGAG
>Ga0307960_1000036_pt1 | contig 67695 bp, 61 predicted proteins | sample OrgLakmetagen542_FD_201832 | JGI IMG/M metagenome (GOLD analysis project Ga0307960, IMG submission 201832) | Saline water microbial communities from Organic Lake, Antarctica - #542 | ecosystem: Environmental > Aquatic > Non-marine Saline and Alkaline > Saline | place: Antarctica: Organic Lake... | reverse complement strand
CGGTTACCACCCGGTTCATTCCAGGCCATAGTGCTCTCCGTTTCTAACTGATCGAATGTGATCGAATGGCTGCAAATACTAGGGATTTATAAGCGCCCCGGCAATAGCGCAGCCTGCCTATCTCTGAGACTGTTCCAGTCTCACGTCGTTTTCTTTCCTGTTGGCGCGACTGAGCAGCTGCAGCCAATCCCGCTGCTGAAGCCGAACCTCAAGCACCGAATCACCGTTATCGTGATGGGTCTCATCGATCACCGAGCCGGCCTGATGCAGAAGCGCTCGCAGTTTGCCATCAACTGGCCCCAGGCAGACAAAGTGGTGAACCACGTCCTCCGCCAGGCGTTCAACAACGGCGTCGAACAGCTCCTGCATGCCTTCTCCAGAGACAGCCGAAACCCAGACACGAACCGGCACACCCTGTTCATTACGCTCGATACGCGGCAAAAAGTTCTCTAACAGGTCAATTTTATTGAATACCTGAAGAAACGGGATTTCGTCAGCGCCAATTTCTGACAGAACATTCTCCACCTGTTCGATATTGTCGTCGCGCCGATCGTCATGGCAGTCGATAATATGGAGCAGGATGGACGCCTCGGTGGTTTCTTCCAGCGTCGCCCGGAAGGCTTCCACCAGCTTGTGGGGCAAGTGACGGATAAAACCGACGGTATCAGCCATAACGACAGGACCGATGTCAGGAAGTTCCAGTCGGCGTATCGTTGGATCAAGGGTTGCGAACAACTGGTCAGCGGCAAACACCTTTGAAGTTGTCAGCCGATTGAACAGAGTGGACTTACCAGCGTTGGTGTAGCCCACCAGCGAGACAGTGGGGATATCCGCGCGGGTTCGGGCCCTCCGGCCCTGATTGCGCTGTCTGCGCACTTTTTCCAGACGGCGATGGATCGACTTGATCCGCTCACGTAATAAACGGCGGTCTGTTTCCAGCTGGGTTTCACCCGGCCCGCGTAGGCCGATACCGCCCTTCTGGCGTTCAAGGTGGGTCCAGCCCCGAACGAGACGTGTCGACATGTGCTCGAGCTGAGCCAGTTCGACCTGGAGCTTGCCCTCGTGGGTGCGCGCCCGCTGCGCGAAGATGTCGAGAATAACGCCGGTACGGTCGAGCACACGACACTGAAGCTCACGCTCAACGTTCCGCTCCTGGCTGGGGCTGAGCGAGTGGTTGAAGAGCACGATGTCCGCTTCGTTGGCGCTGACGGCGTCCCGGATTTCCTCCAGTTTTCCGGTCCCCACAAACAGCCGCGAACTGGGCTGCTTCCGGGTTCCGGTGACGACACCAACCGGCTCGACACCGGCGGACCAGACCAGCTCCCGGAATTCGTCGAGGTCTTCGATTTCATCGTAGGCGGAAAACTCGATGTGAACGAGAATCGCTCGCTCACCAACATCGGGGCGTTCAAACAAGTAGCGTCAACTCCAGATCAGTCCTCTGATTCTTCGCCGCCGGGCGCCTGAGGAGGTATACGAACATTGCGCGCCGGAACCACGGTTGAAATCGCATGCTTGTAAACCATCTGGCTGACGGTGTTTTTAAGCAGAATCACAAACTGGTCGAAGGATTCAATCTGGCCCTGCAGCTTGATGCCGTTGACCAGGAAAATGGAAACCGGAATGCGTTCCTTGCGTAAAGCATTGAGGTAAGGGTCTTGTAAAGACTGCCCTTTTGACATGTTTATTCTCCTGATTATGATGAAAGCGTATCGTTATTTAATCATTCAATGTGGTTTTAGAACGGACTATTTTCAAGATCAGATCAACCTTGCCAGGGTCATTGCTATCCACCCAGTCCAGCGCGGACCATTTACGCAGCCATGTCAGTTGCCGTTTCGCAAGCTGTCGGGTGGCGGCCAGGCCTTTTGCCATCAGCTCCTGCTCGTCATAGTCGCCGATAAGATGAGCCCAGGCCTGACGGTATCCGACACACCTCATGGATGGCTGGTCAGGATGAAGATCACCCCTGGCCATCAAAGCCCGGACCTCATTCAGAAACCCGGCCTCCAGCATTGACCGGAAGCGTTGATCAATCCGATTATGAAGAATCCGACGCTCGTCGGGCGCCACAGCGAACTGAACAACAGTATACGGCAGAGTCGGCGATTCGTCTGCCTGCCACCGGGTAAAATAGGGGTAATCCTCAACCCGGTCCGTCGGGCCCTGCGCCCACAACCGGGAAATGGGATGGCCCGTCAGACGAATCACTTCAATGGCGCGCAGTAAACGCTGACGGTTGTTGGGATGAATCAGGCGGGCAGCGGCCGGATCCGTCTGCTCGAGCTCAGCGTAAAGCCGGGCCCAGCCATGTTCCGCCGCCTGCGCTTCAAGCTCGCGCCTGAGCGCCTGGTCAGCCGGGGGCAATGCCGCCATACCCTGTAGCAGCGCCTTGAAATACATCATGGTGCCGCCCACCAGCAGCGGAATTCTGCCGTTGGCGGTAATCGCGTCCATTTCCGCCAGCGCGTCCTGACGAAAGTCCGCAACCGAGTAGGTTTCCGCCGGATCGCAGATATCAATAAGCCGGTGGGGCCCCTGTTTCAGTTCCTCCCGCGAGGGCTTCGCCGTGCCGATATCCATACCCCGATAGATCATTGCCGAATCCACGCTGATAATGTCACAGGGCAGCCTGCGACAGAGCTCAAGCGCAATATCGGTTTTACCGGAGGCCGTTGGCCCCATCAGAAAAATTGCCGGAGGGAAAGCCGCCATGACCGGCTCAGCGGCCTCTGAGGAAGAGCTTGTCGAGCTCGGCCAGGGTCATGACCGTCCAGGTGGGTCGGCCGTGGTTGCACTGGCCGCTGCGCTCGGTGGCTTCCATATCCCGCAGAAGGGTGTTCATTTCCGGAATCGTCAGTTGTCGGTTGGCTCTTACCGAGCCGTGACAGGCCATGGTGCCCAGCAGTTCATGGGTCACCGCTTCGACACGGTCACTTTCTCCGTTTTCAATAAGATCCGAGAGCACATCCCGAACCAGCTGTTCCGTGTCGGCGCCGCGCAACAACGCAGGCACCTGGCGAACGGCCAGGGTTTCCGGGCCGATACGCTCCACGCCCAGCCCAAGCTGAAGCAGCTCCTCGCCATGGGTTTCCGCCAGCGCCGCCTCTTTCTGGCTCACCGCCAGGGAGACCGGCACCAGCAACGGCTGGCTTTTCAGATCCTGCGCTTCCAGCGCCCGCTTCATGCGCTCATAGGTGATGCGCTCATGGGCGGCGTGCATATCCACCACGATCAGTCCCTGGCTACTCTGCGCGAGGATGAAGATTCCATGCAACTGGGCAATGGCATAACCCAAGGGCGGATCATCGCCCTGATTCTGCGGCGGCGTTGTCGTCATGGCGGAGCGGTCCAGTTGCGTAACCGGACCTGCACCGGCCGCTTCGACGCCACCACCCTGGTTCAATGACTGGTAAAACGCCATCTGGTCCCGGGCCTGCCATTCCTGCTTGAACGGACGCTGGCCCGGGCTGCCGACACTTTCGTGGCCGGGATAGGGCGCCTGCGATGTTCCTCCATCCTGAACCCCGGCTGGCTGCGCATCGGTCATCGGCACCTGAACGCCGAATGCCTGAGCGTGGGCCGATGGCTGGCGCCCTTCTGACTGGGCGACGGCACCCCGGAGGTGGTCATCCGGGCGCACATCCGCCAGGGCCTTGTGCAGGGTGCGGAAAATAAAATCATGCACCAGTCGGCCATCACGGAATCGCACTTCGTGCTTGGTGGGGTGAACGTTGACATCCACCGACGCCGGATCCACCTCCAGGTACAACACGAAGGCCGGGTGGCGGTTGTTAAAGAGCACGTCACGATAGGCCTGGCGAACCGCGTGGGCCACCAGCCGGTCGCGGATCACGCGGCCATTGACGAAAAAATACTGCAGGTCGCCCTGGCTGCGGGAAAACGTGGGAAGCGCAACCCAGCCCCAGAGCCTCAGCCCGGTAGCCTCGGCATCGATGATGACGGCGTTGTCGATAAATTGCTGGCCGCACAGGGACCCTATTCGCCGCTCCCGGTCCAGCGGGTTCTCGGCTGGCCTGAGGCTCTGAATGACCCGCTGGTTGTGCCGCAGTGTGAAACCGGTATCGAAGCGGCTCAGCGCCTGACGTCGCACGCACTCCTCAACGTGATTGAATTCGGTTTTTTCAGTACGCAGAAATTTACGGCGGGCAGGAGTGTTGAAAAACAGATCACGGACTTCAACCGTGGTGCCGACCGGATGAGCCGCTGGTGAAATCGAAGCATCCATATCCCGGCCCTCGACCTCGACCTTTGACGCGGCTTCCTGGTCCGCTGTCCGGGACGTCAGCGCCAGGCGTGAGACCGAGGAGATACTGGCCAGGGCTTCGCCCCGAAACCCCAGGGACGCAACGGCTTCGAGGTCATCCAGATCCGCAATTTTGCTGGTGGCATGGCGGCTTAGCGCCAGTGGCAGTTCATTTTGTGCAATGCCGCTGCCGTCGTCCCTCACCCGGATCAGTTTTACGCCGCCCTGCTCGATGTCGACATCGATCCGCCGGGCACCTGCGTCCAGTGCGTTTTCAATCAGCTCTTTTGCAACAGAGGCCGGGCGCTCGACCACCTCGCCAGCAGCAATCTGGTTTGCCAGGCGCGGTGTCAGCAATCGGATGGCGGGCATTGACGGAACAACCTCGTTATCAGGACGCGGGTATCTTAATAGTCTGCCCTACCATAACACGGTCATTGTTCAGTCCGTTATGCTGCATTAACTCACTAACCGTGGTCTGCATACGACGCGCAACCCCCGACAGCGTATCGCCCCGCTGAATCCGGTACTGGCTGACCTGTCCATTGCCGTTGCGCTTCTGCCAGGCCAGCAGGGTTCCTGGTGGCGGCGTTCTGCTGAAGTAGTCATCGATACCCCTGGAAACCGCGTTCGCCAGCTTGCGCTGGTATGCAGCACTGGTCAGATTCTTTTCTTCCTGCGGATTGGAGATGAACCCGGCTTCAACAAGAATGGAGGGAATATCCGGTGACTTCAGGACCGCAAATGCCGCCTGCTCAACGCCCTTTTTGTGAAGTTCGGCCACGTTCCCCAACTGATCCAGTATCGTGCTGCCGACACCCAGGCTGGAGTTGATGCTGGCCGTCATCGACAGGTCCAGCAGCACACCGGCCAGCATGTCATTCCTGCCCTCCAGGGAGACACCGCCAGCACCCCCGATCAGATCAGACCGGTTTTCAGATTTCGCCAGCCAACGGGCGGTTTCACTGGTCGCACCGCGCTGGGAAAGGGCAAAAACCGATGCACCTCTTGGCTGGGGCGTGCGAAACGCATCGGCGTGTACCGACACGAACAGATCGGCGTTGTGTTTCCGGGCCAGGATGGTCCGGCTCCGCAGGTCAATATAGTAGTCGCCGGTTCTGGTCAGCTTCGCCGTGTAGCCCGGTTTTTTCTCGATCATGTCCGCCAGCGTGCGGGCCATGTTGAGTACGACATCTTTTTCCTGCGTGCCACGGGGGCCAATGGCGCCAGGGTCTTCACCGCCATGACCGGCATCCACAACCACCACGATATCCCGCTTGCCATTGGTGCTTTCGGTAACGGTTGGCTGGGCTTCCTGCCGGGCTTCGCGGGCGCCCTCCTCAATCAGATCAACCACCAGACGGTGGCCGTACTGCTGATTCGGCTGCAGTTGAAAGCTTCTGGGTTTGATATCCTGGTTGAGGTCCAGAACCACGCGCAGATCACTGCCGTTTCTGGGCGCACTCCGAATGCGGCGAATCGGGCTGCCGTCAAGATCAAGGGCACTGAAGTCCGCTTTCAGGCGGCTGTTTTTGAGGTCAATGACCAGGCGCGATGGCCCTGACAATGAGAAAATGTTGTGGTCAACGGTACTGCCCATATCAAGGACAAGTCGCGTGTGGTCCGGCGCTGGCCAGATTCTCACGCTCTCAACCGCGACCCCTGCGCTGACGGACAGCGTCACCAGCATCAGCATCACAGCGGTTGCGAAGGGCCGCAAACAGAGTCTGGTTTTCATCTTGTGCAACTGCATTGGAAGCAACCCTCTCAGAATATCTTTTCAAAAACCTGCAAGGCGTGACGCCTGCAAGCATTCCAGTAATGCGTTTCCCGTCGGCGTCAATGACCGCAGACTGGCCCGACGCCCATCCACTTCGGGCTCGATTGTGATCTGTACATCCGGCACGGGCAGGATGCCATCGCCACGCTCAGCCCACTCGATCAGGCACAGACTCGATCCGCCGAAGTAGTCACGTATACCCAGATATTCAAGCTCTTCCGGATCACCCAGACGATAGAGATCAAAGTGATACACTTCAGGCCTCAGGTGTTCGTAGGGCTCGACAATGGTATAGGTCGGACTTTTGACCGCGCCTTCATGCCCCATGCCCCGCATCACTCCGCGGCTTAGGGTGGTTTTACCCATCCCCAGATTGCCCCGGAGAAAGACCGTGGCACCCTTGCCACTGCGCCTTACAGCCGTCGCAAGTGCGCGCCCGAGCGCCTCTGTTGCAGCCTCATCCGCCAGAAAGAGCGTGTGATCCCTGCCGGAAACCGCCATTCAGACCTCCGCCCGCCGGATACCGGCCAGAATCAGCCCGGCCGCCTCGGCTTGCGCCAGAACCCCGGGTAACGTGTCAATGACGTCAGCCGGCAGCAGTCCCATAAATCCCTTCTGTCCGGACGCCACCCGGGCGGCTTCCAGATGCAGGCACGCACCCATGATGGTGGCCTGTCTTGCATTATTTATCTGGCCCCAGAGACTACCGACCACTCCGGCAAGTACATCCCCCATGCCGCCCGTAGCCATGCCCGGGTTGCTGCCGCTGACGATGGCGGGAATGCCCTGGCCGCCGGCAATGACCGTACCCGCGCCCTTGAGCAGGACCACGCCACCGTACTGCGAGTGGAGCCTGGTGGCCGCTGACAAACGGTCCATTTCAACCTCTTGTACGGAACAACCCAGTAACCTTGCGGCCTCGCCGGGATGGGGAGTAAGCACCTGATGTTCGTCAGGCTGGGCGGCGCGGGTTGCCAGCAGGTTCAGGGCATCGGCATCCAGCACCCTGGGTTTGCCGCTGGCCATCACCTGCTGGAGCATCTGCTGGCCCCATGCGCCCTGGCCCATACCCGGGCCGCATACAATCACGGTCGCGCCTTCAATCAGCGCCGGCAGCTCGGACCCGTGGGTCACCGCGTGGACCATCAGTGACGGACACCTCGCCAGCGCTGCGGGCACATATTCCGGGCGCGTCGCCAGTGAGACCAGCCCGGCCCCGCACCTTGCTGCAGATTCGGCCGCCATTATTCCGGCGCCACCGAACCCGCGCTCGCCCGCCACCACCAGCACGTGGCCAAACCGGCCCTTGTGGGCATTGGCCGGCCGACGTGGCAGGGAAGACGCCATCACCGACCAGTCAACCCGGCGTGCCAGGGGCGCCTGGCCGCTTTCCATCACCCATTCATCCGCCCACTCATCGGTATCCAGCGACTCAAAGGCCAGCCGGCCACAGCACTCGGGCCCTGCTCCGGTAAACAGACCCGCTTTAAGGGCGATAAACGTCACGGTCACATCCGCCCGTATCGACGCACCTGACACCGTGCCCCGGGTCGAATCCAGACCGGAGGGCACATCCACCGCCAGCACCGCCGCGGGCGACCGGTTGCAGCGTTCAATGAAATCCGCAAACGGCTGGCGGGGCGCCCCCGTGACGCCCGTACCGAGCATGGCATCCACGATCAGACCGGTGCGATCGAAGGGGATGTCCGGGGGAATCCCGGCCTCCGCATGGACTTCCCGAATCTCAACGTCGTCTGCCACTGCTTTTTGCCAGGCCTTGCGGGCGTCACCGGTGAGTTTTTCAGTCGGTGCAACGGCAACACACAGCACGTCAATGCCGTGGCGCCTGGCATTGGCAGCAATCAGATAGCCATCGCCTCCGTTGTTACCTGCTCCGCAGAGAACCAGGATTGAGGAGGGTTCCGGCCAGCAACGTACCAGCCTCCGGAAAGCGCTAGCCGCTGCCGCCTGCATCAGTTCGAAACCATCAACCCCCTGCTGATCAATCACATAGTGATCAATCGCCCTTACCGCATCGGCGGAATAGAGCTCTTCTGGTAAGCTGTGATCATCGACCAGGGGCATGAAAGCCGCTCCTGCTAAAGAATCCGGTTTAAGAAAATTGGCCAGCTGCCTGTAAAGCATAGCAAAATACTTAAAAAGGGCATAATTTAATCAGCGGCTTTACATTTTCTTTTCATAACGTTCGTTAAAGCACCCGTTTCCAGTGGCATCGCTATGACCGAAACCGCCGACCATAAACTCGCGCACCTGCCTGAAATGATTGGCGAGTGGGCGCGCGACCTGGGTTTCAGCGACCTTGGAATCACCCACCCTGACACGGGCGCAGACGCCCAGCGTCTGCAGCAGTGGCTGGATGACGGATTTCACGGTGAAATGGGATACATGGCCGACCATGGGGATAAACGCTATACGCCCCGGTCCCTGGTGGAAGGGACACGCCGGGTCATTTCCGTCCGCATGGATTACCTGCCCGCGCCAGACAATCCGGCGCAAGTGCTTACTAACCCGGAAAAAGCCTATATTACCCGCTATGCCGTTGGTCGCGATTATCACAAGCTGATGCGCAAGCGTCTGGCAGCGCTGGCAAAAAAAATTGATGAAACCGTTTCCGGATACGACTATCGCGCGTTTGTGGACAGCGCGCCGGTGCTGGAGCGGGCGCTGGCGCAGCGGGCCGGGCTGGGCTGGATTGGCAAGAACAACATGGTGATTCACCCGAAAGCCGGCTCTTTCTTTTTCCTCGGAGAAATCTTTACCAGCGCGCCGCTTCCCGTGGACGAGCCCTTTGAAAAAGAACATTGCGGGTCTTGCGCCGCCTGCCTGGACATCTGCCCCACCGATGCCTTCGAGGGGCCACACCGCCTGGATGCCCGAAAATGCATCAGTTACCTGACCATCGAGCTGTCCGGGAGCATCCCGGTGGAACTGCGGGAGAAGATGGGCAACCGCGTGTTCGGCTGCGATGACTGCCAGCTGGTGTGCCCCTGGAACAAATTCAGCAAGCCGACCGGCGAAAACGACTTCCAGCCACGTCACGGACTGGACAACGCCGAGCTGGCAACGCTTTTTATGTGGACCGAAGAAGAGTTCCTGAAACGCACTGAGGGCTCAGCCATCCGCCGCACCGGCTACCGGGGCTGGCTTCGCAACCTGGCAGTCGGGCTTGGCAACGCGCCGTCCACCATTCCGGTGATCGAAGCCCTGAAAAAACGGGCAGACCATCCCTCAGAACTGGTGCGTGAACACGTCCACTGGGCGCTGGCGATGCACGGGCAGTAAACCGTAACCATCAGAGCCTGAAAAAATGCTCGCGGTAATGGCGCAGCTCGTTAATGGAATCGCGAATATCATCCAGCGCCAAGTGGCTGCCCTTCTTTTTTACGCCGTCCAACACCTCCGGCCGCCAGCGCCGCGCCAGCTCCTTGACGGTGCTTACATCCAGGTTGCGGTAATGGAAAAACGCCTCCAGCTCCGGCATGTACTTCACCAGAAACCGTCGATCCTGGCCGATACTGTTGCCACATAGCGGCGACTGGCCTGGCTCCAGGTAGCGCTGCAGAAACTCGATGGTCTGCTGTTCGGCATCAATCTCACTGATCCGGCTGTCCCGGACCCGCTGGGTCAGGCCACTCTCGCCGTGGGTGCGGGTGCACCACTCGTCCATTGCATTCAGCAGGCTGTCCGACTGGTGCACAGCAATCACCGGGCCTTCTTCAATGGTATTCAGTTCCGAATCGGTAATAATCGTCGCAATTTCAATAATCCGCTCTTTTTCCGGGTCCAGCCCGGTCATTTCCAGATCAATCCAGACGAGATAATTGGCTTCAGGCATTCAAATGCTCCGTCTTGGTTAACTCAGGGTTCGGGCACTGGCGGGGATTCGCTTTTCAGGAGTGTCTTAAGCCATGGATGGCTTAAGCCAAGCTTACATGGACGTACTTGCAGCGTCTCCTGAAAAGCGAATCCCCGCCAGTGTCTGCACCCAAACTCTGATCATTGTGAACGAATGCAGTATGATGTGACACAGTCAAAACACCAGATAGGTACGCACTGACTCTATGTCCAAACGTCGACTGAACAAGCAGCAGCAATGGCGAATTTCCAAAGTCCAGCAGGAGCGCACCGCCCGCGCTGCCCGCAAGGAAAAGGTCATCGACGAGCAGCTGGAAGCCGGCGACCTGGGTCCGGAGCAGGAAGGGCTGATTATCGCCCACTATGGCCAGCAACTGGACATCGAGGCCCTCGAAGGTGAGAACGCTGGCAGGGTCATCCGCTGCTTCGTGCGCGCCAATATCGACAGCCTGGTGACCGGCGACAGAGTGATCTGGCGCATGAGCGGCAACGACACCGGCGTGATCGTGGCACGGTGCGACCGGAAATCGCTGCTCCAGCGTCCGGACAATTTCGGCGCCCTGAAACCGGTTGCGGCCAATATCGACCACATTATTCTGGTGATCGCCCCGGAGCCGGAGCCCCACGACAGCCTGATCGACCGTTACCTGGTCGCCGCTGAAATTACCGACATTCCGGTCATTCTGTTGCTGAACAAGTCCGACCTGATCAATGAACACAACCGCGAATCCATCAACACCCTGCTCGATCGTTATCAGGCACTGGGCTACCGGGTTGAGCAGACGTCTGCGCAAACTGAGGGCGGGAAAGCGGTGGGAGTTGAAAACCTGATCGCGGGTCAGACCTGCGTATTCGTGGGTCAGTCAGGGGTGGGTAAGTCGTCGATTATCCAGACACTGCTTCCGGATGAAGCGATCCGTGTCGGCGCGGTATCCGAAAGCACCGGCAAAGGTGTTCACACCACCACCACGGCCAAGCTGTTTCACCTGACCTGCGGCGGCAACCTGATCGATTCGCCGGGCATCCGGGAATTCGGCCTCTGGCATATGTCGCCTTCCGAAATTGAGCATGGCTTCCGGGAGATCCGGGATCTGATCGGCCACTGCAAGTTCCGCAACTGCCGCCATCTTGGCGATCCCGGGTGCGCCATTCAGGCCGCTGCCGACGATGGCCGGGTAAGCCGGGCCCGACTGAGAAGTTTCCATCGCATACTCGAGGACATGGCCGAACAGCAGGCCCGGGGCCTCAGGGTCGACTGACGGCAACCCTTACCAGTTCAGCTCACCTTCTCCGGGAGCTTCAGGTTCATTGGCCCAGCTTCCCTCTTCCAGAGACTCCATGGCCCTCTGTTGCTCCTGTTCAGACGGTGCGGTCAGGTCAATCAGCGGCTCGTCCGACTGTCCTGCATCGCTCTGCAGGTTATCCGACGCTTTCTTGTTCATCACAATAATCGAGATACGGCGGTTTACCGGCGCCTGGGGATCGTCCTTGTTGAACAGCACCGAGTCGCTCAAACCGACCACCCGGCCAATCTGCCCGCCGTCAACGCCACCGGCCACGAGCGCCCGTCTTGCCGTGTTGGCGCGGTCAGCAGACAGCTCCCAGTTGGTGTACCCCGGGCGCCCGCTGAAGGGCGTAGAATCCGTGTGTCCGGTGATGCTGAGCTTGTTATCGACCGTTGAGAGGGTTTTTGCCAGCTCGAACAGAATATCCTGAGAGTAGTATTTGAGCTCGGCCCGGCCGCTGTCGAACATCGGCCGCTGGGAACGGTCGACGATATGGATGCGCAGTCCTTCACTGGTAATATCGATCAACAGCTGGTCCTTGAAGTCCTGCAGGGTCTCGTTCTGCTCTATCCGGTCTTTCAGGTCCTGGAACAGCTGCTCCATCTTTCTCTGCTCAAGGGTCTGGGCCATCTCTTCAACAACCTGATCCTCGATCCGGACATCGGCGTCGGCCACATCCTCACTGGTCTCGCTGACAATAGAGGCACTGCCCTCCAGATCCACCGGGTTCGGCGAACCACCCTCGGTAAAGCCGACCGGGTCCTTGAAATAGCCCTGCACCGCCAGTTTCTGTTCCGGCGATGCGGTGGCGGTCAGCCAGAGCACCAGAAAAAACGCCATCATGGCCGTCGCGAAATCGGCAAACGCCACTTTCCACGAACCACCGTGATGACCCGCCACGACCACTTTTTTGCGTTTGATGATAATGGGCCGATCTTCCAAGGTACTGCTCCCGCCTGACTAACCGTTATTCTGAGAACCCCTATCCAGCGCTGAACGCCGGGCTATTTCGACCGGACGTGATCGTTCAGTTCCTGAAAGCCTGGCCGTTTATCTGAAGGCAATGCCTTACGGCCGAACTCGATGGCCATCTGCGGGGCCTGCCCGGATACCGTGGCCACAATGGCCGACTTGACGCAGTCATAGGCCTTGATTTCGTATTTCGCGGAATGTTCCATCGACACTGACAAAGGCCCGACAAAACCATAACCCATCCAGATACCCAGAAAGGTGCCCACCAGCGCTGCCGCCACGCTCAGACCGATCCGCTCCGGTCCTTCGGTCAGAAAGTTCATGGTAATAACAATACCCAGTACCGCCGCCACGATACCCAGGCCCGGCAGGGCGTCGGCAATCTTGTTGACCGCGTGCGCAGGCTCCTCCACTTCGTGCTGTCGGCTGTCTATCTCGTTCTCCATCATGCCTTCCAGTTCATGAGTCGCCATGTTGCCCGCGCTGATGATCCGCAGGTAATCGGTGATGAAGGCCAGCAGATGTTTGGACTTCATAATCGCAGGGTAACGGCTGAAAATCTGACTGGATTGCGGGTCATCAATATCTTCTTCAATGGCCATGACCCCCTGTTTCCGGGATTTGTCGAATACCTCGTACAGAAGGCTGAGCAGATCCATGTAGAAGGATTTGTTGAAAGGCGAGCCGGTAAGCTGTGTGACGATTCCCTTGCCGACTTCCTTGATGGTGTGCACCGGGTTGGCAATGATAAAGCTGCCGACCGCCGCACCACCGATGATAAGAATCTCGGTGGGCTGCCAAAGTACGGCCAGATTCCCTCCATGCAGGACATAGCCCCCCAGAACACACGCAGTAACGACGATGGCACCGATAATGAATAACATGGTAAGGATGCGTACCTTTTGTAGTGATTAAGCCGACCGGACTCTATCATGGCCGCGATCCGGTCGCGCGGTTTCGCTTGATGATAGCAAGCGCAGGCGGGAACCGCGAAGATGCAAAACCATTTCTACCCCGGCGACGGCATTTGCTAGACTTCGAAGCTGTCAGAAGTAAAGGACCCGATCGGATGTTCGACAAGCTGTTTGTAATGAGCCAATACGTCACGCCCCAGCTGACGGTTTCGCGCCTTGCCGGACGACTGGCCGATATGGACAGTACGCCGGCGGTCAAAAATCGCGTAGTGCGCTGGTTTATCAGGCGTTACGGCGTCGATATGGATGAGGCTCTGGAAACCGACCCGGAAGCCTATCCGACTTTCAACGCTTTTTTCACCCGCGCCCTGAAACCCGGGCTCAGACCGGTTGCAGATAGCCCCTCGGTGATGACGAGCCCGGTAGACGGGGCCATCAGCCAGCTTGGCACCATCACCGATGGCCGGATATTTCAGGCCAAAGGGCAGTCTTTCAGCCTCACCGAACTGCTGGGCGGGGACCCTGAAAAAGCCGGAGAGTTCAGCAACGGCGAATTCGCGACCATCTATCTTGCCCCGAAGGACTACCACAGAATTCACATGCCCCTGGCCGGCACACTGCGGGAAATGACCTACGTGCCCGGCAAACTGTTTTCCGTAAATCCCACCACGGCGGAGCAGGTGCCCAACCTGTTTGCCCGCAACGAACGCGTGGCCTGCGTATTTGATACCGACGCAGGGCCAATGGCACTGGTACTGGTCGGCGCAATGATTGTTGGCAGTATGGAAACCACCTGGGCCGGTATTGTTGCGCCAGACAACCGCAGCATCAACACCACTGATTACAGCCATCTTGAACGACCCATTCAATTCGCAAAAGGCGATGAAATGGGGCGATTCAGGCTGGGCTCAACGGTGATCATGATCATGCCCGGCGGCAAGGTTTCCTGGCACGCCGATCAGGTGGCGGGGAAAACCGTGCGTATGGGCGAGGGTTTCGGCACTATTGATTCCTGACAGAAAACCCTGCAAGGCATTGCCGTCAGCCCGTCAGGCCCGTTCGCCGGGGAACGCCAGTACCCCGGCGATATCCTTCAGCCCCAGTTTCAGCATCAACAGCCGGTCCAGCCCCAGGGCAACGCCCGCGCAGTCGGGGATACCCGCGTCCATGGCTGCCAACAGAGCCTCGTCAATGGGCATTTCCGGTTTCCCGGCGCGGCGACGGGCCAGATTGTCCAGTTCGAAGCGCCTCCGCTGCTCCGCCGGATCGGTCAGCTCCCAGTAGCCATTGCAGAGCTCCAGCCCGTCAATGTAAAGCTCAAACCGGTGCGCCTGACGAACGCCATCGACCTCAGACACTCTCGCCAGCGCGGCCTGGGATTCCGGATAGCCGGTGATGAAAACCGCGCCGAGTTCTGCCAGCCCGGGTTCAACACGGAAGCTCATCAACAGGTCCAGACACTCATCCCGCAGCAAACGCTGCAGCTGGTCCGGTGCCATCCAGGGCTTACATAACTGGCGCAGCGTTGGGTCATCCACTGCGAACGGATCAACACCCGCGAACCGGAGAAAAGCCTCACGGTAGGTCAGGATGAGCGGTCGTGGGCAGTCCAGCCAACCGCACACCAGGTCCGCCACTTCCGCCATCAACCGGACGTCGTTGAAGCCGGGGCGATACCATTCAAGCAGAGAGAATTCAGGGTTGTGGCGGGCACCGCGTTCCCCATCGCGGAACACTCTGGCCACCTGATAGATGGGGCCCGAGCCCGCCGCCAGCAGGCGCTTCATGGCGTACTCGGGCGACGTTTGCAGCCAGCAGGGGCGCTGTGATGCGGCCGGCGACGTCGATACGCTATCGATATTCAGATCGGTCACGCCGCACCGGCCCATTACCGGTGTTTCCACTTCCATTACGCCCCGTGACGCAAAAAAACCGCGCACCCAGGAAAGCTGTTGTGCGCGGCTTTTCAGGGCAACCAGACTCGCCGTCGGCTGCCAGTGATCACGTTCGGTCATGAGATCAGCGATCAGTTCTTCACGCGGCTCACGTATTCACCGGAGCGGGTGTCCACTTTCAGCATTTCGCCGATGGTGATGAACAGCGGCACGTTAACTACTGCACCGGTGGAAAGAGTTGCGGGCTTGGTGCCGCCCTGGGCGGTATCACCTTTCATGCCCGGGTCGGTGTCGACCACTTCCAGCTCCACAAAATTCGGCGGCGTGACCGCCAGCGGGGCCCCGTTGTAAAGTGTGACGGTATAAACGTCCTGCTCCTTGAGCCACTTCAGCACATCGCTGACCGCTCTGGCGTCGGCAGGGTATTGTTCAAAGGAGCCATCGGTTTGCATGAAGTGCCAGAACTCGCCATCGGTGTACAGGTACTCCATTTCCAGATCGATTACATCCGCCGCTTCCAGGCTTTCGCCGGACTTGAAGGTGCGCTCCCACTGCCGGTTGGTTGTCAGGTTGCGTAATTTGACGCGGCTAAACGCCTGGCCCTTGCCGGGCTTAACGAGTTCATTATCGAGAATGATGCAGGGGTCGCCGTCCAGCAAAACTTTAAGACCGCTGCGGAATTCGTTGGTAGAATATGAAGCCATGAAATTATCACCTGAAACGATGCAATTAAAAATTCGAAGGCCGTTATGATACAGCGAACCGCCGCGCTTATAGAAGCCCGCTCGCTGGATTCGGCCGACACCGCGGGGCAAAGCTGGCAGCAGCTGCTTTCGGGCTCGATTACCTCGCCGGAGTCCCTGTTGCGCAGACTGGATCTGGACCCGGAGCAATGGCGCCGGGGCGCCGATATTGGTCATCGGCTGTTCGCCATTCGCGTTCCCGAACCCTACGCCCAGCGAATGGCTCGGGGCAATCCGGACGACCCCCTGCTAAAACAGGTCCTGCCGGTTGCGGACGAGGGGCAGCCAACACCCGGTTATTCGGCCGATCCTCTGGAAGAAGCCGACTCAGTGGCCACCACCGGACTGATCCGCAAATATCAGAGCCGCGCGCTGCTGATGGTCACCGGTCAGTGCGCCATCAATTGCCGTTACTGTTTCCGTCGCCATTTTCCTTACGACGAGCACCGGCTCACACCGGATGACCGCAGCCGTATACTGTCGTTTATCGCCGGCGATCCGGACATCAACGAAGTGATTCTCAGCGGCGGCGACCCGCTGGTGGCCAGCGATCGACTGTTATCATTCTGGGCCGATTCAATCGCCGCCATACCCCATATTCGCAGACTGCGGATTCACACCCGCCTGCCCGTCGTCATTCCCCAGCGAGTCACCCCTGCACTGTTGAAGGCATTGTCGGAAACGCGTCTGCAGTGCGTGATGGTGTTACACATCAATCATCCGAACGAGCTCGACGAACCGGTAAAGGCCGCCATGGCCCGGCTGGGAAAGGCAGGTGTCACCCTGCTTAACCAGTCCGTGATTCTGCGGGGCGTCAACGACAACGCCGACACCCTGGCCGCACTCAGCGAACGCCTGTTCGAGTGCCACGTGCTGCCCTATTATCTCCACGCCTTTGACCCGGTCGCAGGCGCGCATCACTTTGCTGTCAGTGACGAGCGCGCTCGTGTTATCGTCAGACAATTATTGGCCAGACTTCCGGGCTTTCTCGTTCCCCGCCTTGTCCGCGAAGTACCGGACAAGCCCGGAAAAACACCGATTGACCTGTTTGCGTGAGAAAAATGGGGCCGTTTCGCCGAAAAGAGTTGTTAAAGATTGTCAAGTTGTCGATCGCTCGCTTTCTAACGCGCGTTTGCTACCTTATGGTCAGGAAATCCATAACCACAATCAACATAAAGTCGGCGTGATTCATCGAGTTGGCGCGATTAATTAAATGGAAGGTACAACCCTGAAACCAGATCTGAAAATACCCGATCAGAAAACAGCGAGCCTGTCCTTTTGTGCGACAACGCCCAAAGCGTTCAGGGACTGGGTCAATCAGTTACCGATGGCAAACATCGGGGAAGCCTCGCGCCAGCTCTATCACGCCATCATTGAACTGAACCAGCTGTTCCTGCCCCAGGCCCAGAGGCTCCAGTTTCTTGAACTGATTCGCCCCAAGATTCATTTCGTCTGTGAAGAGCTGTCACGACATTACCTGGGCCTGTCGATCGGGTTGCCGGAAAAACAACGCAAGGTTGCCAATCTGTCCCAGGCCCTTCAGCTTCATGCCGCTGCCGGATACAAGCTGTGCGTGATGGAATGCCTCGACAAGGGCGGCATTGCCAAAAACCGGAAAACCATTGGTACCGCCATACACCGCGCAATCTCGGAACTTGCCGCCACGATTCTGCGATCCCACCAGCTGTATTGCCCCAGCCCGGCGCACAGCTGGCTGGAATGTCACCGAATGTTCCGTTTTGCCCTGCAGAACCGGCTTCAAAACCACCAGGTCGAGGATGAAAGTCTGACCCAGCGCCGGGCCAGCACCATTGAAGATGCCTACAAACGCCTGTTACTGCTCGGGTGCTCCCGCCCGAACCAGCTGCGGCAGTCCGAACTGACCCATATTTACAGCCTGTTCGAATCCTGGACAGACTGGGTCGAGTGCGGCCCGGAAGCTGAGCAGGACAGCCTTTTCGTGGTCGACCTTGAGCGGGACAGTGCACCGGTATACCGCAGCCTTATGGATCAGTCACCCGGCCATAACAGCCTGAATTTTGACACCCGCGATCTGTCCGCGGAAATCGGCGCAGTGCTTCACGCCAGAAACCGTTCGGCAGAACCCGATTCCCGGCTGCCACTGCCGTCTTCAGTCAACAACACCCTGCTGACCCACCTGAGCCAGGCCCTGGGCATTATGGCCAAGCGGAATTTTAACCGCATTGCCAGTCAGGGCACCCTGGAGATCTGCGTCGGGCTGACAGCGACCCACTACTATGTCGCCGGTGGCAAGACATTCAACCAGTTTGTCAGCGGAAACAATAAACCGGGATTGGGGGACGAACCCGACTTCTCGGTGCGCCACTCCCGGCAGGGGGAAGACGCCTGGGCGGGCGCCCACGATGCGGGCCCGAGCGGTGATCCGGTCCAGTCCGCCGACACTCCGATCAACTTTCGCAACAGCGTTGGCTCCACGCCAGACAGTGCCGCGGAGCGGAATCGGCCGAAGTCTCACCACGCCATACTGATCAACACCAGCCCCGGGGGCTACTGTGTCACCTGGGACACCACCGCTCCGCCCTCTCTTCAGGCCGGTGAAGTGCTGGGAGTAAGGGAGCAGTCAAACCATCCCTGGAGCATCGCCGTCGTGCGCTGGATCCGGCAGGTCAAAAACCAGGGCACTCAGATTGGCATTGAATTGCTCGCGCCCAGCGCCGCGCCCTGCGGCGTTCGCCTGCTCCAGAAAATCGGCAACAGCAGTGAGTACCTTCGGGGGCTTTTGCTGCCGGAAATCAGCGTGGTAAACCAGGCCGCCACGCTGATCACGCCAAGACTGCCTTTCCAGTCCGGAAGCCGGATCTCCATGCTCTATGATGGCCGTGAAGATCAGGGCACCCTGTCACGCAAAGTGAGTGCCACTGGCAGCATCAGCCAGTTCGAGCTCAAGCTTCAGAACGCCGATCCATTACCGACCCAGAATCTCGCCTCCTCGACGGGTACCAGCGAGGACGAATTCGATTCGCTCTGGCCCTCCCTGTAGAGTCTCACGGCCTGAAGCGATCCGGCTGAAGACGGTTTCAAGGGTTGTTATTCAAAAATAACAACTGCATCATTCAGCGATAGTTACAAGCCATTGCGCATTGCGAGACCCCTGACGAATGCAGAAAAAAAACACCACGGTACACCTGCTGATTCTTGACCCGTCGCAGAACGATGCGGAGTCCATGGTCAGCCTGCTGAGAAACTCCGGCAAGGCCACCCGCGCGCATCGCATTACCTCGGAAGAAGACCTGGAAGAAACGCTTAAATCGGGTCAGTGGGATCTTCTGCTGGCGCGGGATGACGTTGAACAGGAGTTTGGACCTGATGGCGCCCTGGCGATGATTCGCCGCATGGACAAAGACATTCCATTCATTCTGCTGACCCCCGAGTTTGTCCGTGAGCGCGCGGTGGCGGTGATGAAGGCAGGCGGGCAGGACACCGTGCCCGTCGACAATACCGACCAGCTGGTGCTGGTGGTCAACCGCGAGCTGGCCGCTCTGGAAGATCGAAGACGTCGCCGCACGCTGGAGTCCCATTTACGGGAATCCGAACAGCGCTGCCAGTTATTGCTGGAAAGCTCCAAAGACGCCATTGCTTACATCAACGACGGTATGCACGTTTACGCCAATCAGTCCTACATGGAGTTTCTTGGCTACGACGACATCGACGACCTGATCTGCATTCCGGTTCTGGACACACTGACCGCAGAAAGCGCTGACAGGTACAAGGAGTTCATGAAGGTGTTTGCCGGCGGCGCTCAGGAAAGCAACATTCTCACATGCGTAGCCCGTCGCAGTGATGACCAGGAGCTGAACGTGAAAATGACGGTATCGTCCGCAACCTACGACGGCGAGCTGTGCACTCAGATCGTGCTGCAGCCGGAGCACGACGATGCCGAACTTGAAGAAAAGCTGCAGCGGATCAGCAGCCAGGACCTGCTCACCGGATTATACAACCGTCAGTATCTGATGGACGTCCTGGGCAAAACCATTGCAACCGCCGGCAAGGACAACCAGACCGGCGCCCTTGCCTATATATCCATTGACAGCTTCATGGCGATGAAAAGCCAGGTTGGCATTGCCGGTTCAGACCTCATCCTTGGCGATCTGGCCAACGTGCTGAGCGAGCAGACACCGGCGGGTTACACGCTGGCAAGGCTCAGTGACGACGCCTTCTGCCTGCTGAGCCACCCCTGCGAAGAAAAAGCCATGGCCAGCGTCTGCGAAGCCGTGCGCAAGAAAGTTGAGGACCACCTGTTCGAAATCAACGGGCGCACGGTTCAGATCACCGTAAGCATTGGCGTGGCCGCGATTACCGAAAACGCCCCCAAGGCACCGGACCTGCTGGGCCGTGCCCACACAGGCTCATCCGAGCTGAGAAAGAAAGAAGGCCATGAGAGTGGCAATGGCGTGCTGGTTTACAATCCGGCGGATTACGAGTCCATGGACCAGAGCAACTCCGCCGATGCCATCCAGAAAGCACTGGATGACAACCGCTTTCGCCTGCTGTTCCAGCCGATCATCAATCTGCGGGGCGAAGGCGAAGAGCACTACGAGGCCTTTGTCTGCATGCTGGACAAAGACGATGAAGAGGTTTCGCCCTACGACTTCCTGCCGCCGGTTGGCCCGTCGGACATGGCCATCAAGATCGACCGCTGGGTAATTCTGCAAACCATCAAGCAGCTTGCAAGCCATCGCTCCGGCGGTCATGACACCCGCCTGTTTCTGAACATCACGGCGGAAACCCTTGACGACAAGACCTTCACACCCTGGCTCAGCGTTGCCCTGAAAGCGGCGCGGCTACCGGGGGATTCGCTGATATTCCAGATCCGCGAAGGCGACGCAAATAACTTCATGAAACAGGCGAAGGAGTTCGCCAGAGCCGTTCACGAACTGCACAGCAAGGTGTCGATCTCGCAATTCGGCTGCGCGCTCAACCCGTTCAACACGCTGAAGCACATTGACGTTGATTACGTAAAGATTGACGGCTCGTTTACGGAAGAAATCCAGAAGAAGAGCGAGGCGAAAGACGAGGTTACCGAGATGGTCAAGAGCCTGCAGAGTGCCGGCAAACTGACCATCGTTCCGCTGGTGGAAAACGCCGGTGTCCTTGCCACTCTTTGGCAGGCAGGGGTGAATTACATTCAGGGTTACTATCTGCAGGCGCCGGTGCCGGAAATGAACTACGATTTCGGCGACCAGTAAGCGGTTTCAGGTCACCGTCAGCGTGGCCTCTACCGGCCAATCTGACGGCTGTCGCTCTCGCGGAATCCGATCAGATACAGTATGGCGTCGAGCCCCAGCGTGGATATTGAGTGGCGGGCAGACTCCTTGACCAGAGGTTTCGCCCGGAACGCCACTCCCAGCCCGGCCTGGCTCAGCATCGGCAGATCATTTGCCCCATCGCCCACGGCAATCACCTGCTCCCGGGATATGTGTTCCCGCTGGGCAATTTCCAGCAGCAGTTCGGCCTTGCGGTTGCCATCCACAATCTGTCCCACGACCCGGCCGGTCACTTTGCCGTTTTCGATTTCCAGCTCGTTGGCGTATACGTAATCAATGCCCAGCTTGCGCTGCAAGTGGCGGGCGAAGTAGGTAAACCCACCCGAAAGAATAGCCGTCCGATAGCCCAGTGATTTCAGACTCAGAATCAGGTGCTCGGCACCCTCGGTCAGATTCAGTCGATTGGCAATGCCCTCAAGCACCGATTCATCCAGACCCTGCAGCAGCGCCAGACGTTCGGCAAAGCTCTGACTGAAGTCCAGTTCGCCCTGCATGGCCCGCTCGGTAATCTCGGCAACCTGTTCGCCAACGCCCGCCTCCAGCGCCAGTTCATCGATCACTTCCGCGTCAATCAGGGTGGAGTCCATATCGAACACCACCAACCGTCGATTACGGCGGAAAATCGAATCCTCCTGGAAGGCGATGTCCACGTTCATTTCCGCGGCAATCTGAAGAAAGTCGGCCCTGAGCTCTTCCAGATCAGACGGCGTGCCGCGCACAGAAAACTCGACGCAGGCCAGGCGATTGTCCGCCTGGTTCAGCGACGGCCTGGCCGACAGACGGGTAATGTTGTCGATGTTCAGGCCATGACGGGCAGTGATCGCCGACACCCGGGCAATCTGCTCGGCCTTGATGTCCCGGGACAGCAGGGTGACGATGTAGCAGGCCCGGTTCCGGCCTTCCGCCCACTGCTGGTACTCCTCCATCGTAATGGGCGCAAAGCGCACCTGAAGATCCAGAGCGTGCAGACGGAACAGCAGGTCGCGAATAACCGGTGAGGATTTGGACTCATCGGGAATGTCGATGAGTATGCCCCAGGTCAGATGGTCGTGAATCACCGCCTGGCCGATATCCAGAATCCGCACATCGTACTGGCCCATGATGCCGGTGATCTCTGACGTCAGGCCGGGCTTGTCACGGCCGGAAACGTTGATCAGTACCAGTTCACTCACTGTCGGCCTGCTCCCCTTCCGATTGCGCGTCAGCCGCGGCATTGCTGGCCGACTGGATCACTTCAATGCCATCGACCCGCTGCAGACCCCGGGGCAGCTTGTGCCCGCGCCGGCCGCGTTCGCCCAGATAATGCTCCAGGTCGCTGAACACCAGCCCCATCTTGCGTTTGCCCGCCCAGACTTCAATCTGATCGCTCTGGGCGAAGACCGCAGCGGCTACTACATACTCTTCACGGTTCTGAACCCGCGCCGAAGGAATGCTGATGATCTTGTTGCCCTTGCCCTTCGACAGCTCCGGCAGTTCGCTCAGTGGAAACACCAGCATACGGCCCTCGTTGGAGATGGCGACGAGATACAGGGTCTCAGTGGCTTTTGGCACCGCGACCGGTGGCATGATTCGCGCCCCTCTGGGCACGGATACAACGGCCTTGCCGTTTTTGTTCTTGCTGATCATTTCGCCAAGCGACGTCACAAAGCCGTAACCGCCGTCGGTCACTAACAGCACTTTCTGGGCAGGCTCGCCCATCAGCAGCCCGGCGAATGTCGCGCCGGATGGCGGGTTGATGCGGCCACTCAGGGGCTCCCCCTGTCCCCTGGCCGATGGCAGGGAATGCGCGACCAGGGAATAGGCCCGCCCTGTGGAATCCAGGAACACCGCCTGCTGGTTATTGCGCCCCTTGGCCGCCATGGCAAACTTGTCGCCGGCCTTGTAGCTCAGGCCATCCGGCTGAATATCGTGGCCCTTGGCCGCTCGCACCCAGCCTTTATCAGACAGAACCACCGTGACCGGGTCGTTGGTCACCAGCTCGGTCTCGCTGAAGGCTTTTGCCTCCCCCCGCTCGACAATGGGCGAGCGGCGATCGTCGCCATAGGTCTCGGCATCCTCGATCAGTTCGGACTTGATCAGCTCCCGCAGCCGGTCCTCTGAGCCCAGAATCGCCTGGAGTTCATCACGCTCGGCGGACAGTTCGTCCTGCTCGCCGCGGATTTTCATTTCCTCCAGTTTGGCCAGGTGGCGCAGCTTGAGCTCAAGGATCGCTTCCGCCTGGTCTTCGCTCAAACCGAATCTGGCAACCAACTGCTCCTTCGGCTTGTCCTCGTAGCGGATGATGGCAATCACTTCATCAAGGTTAAGATAGGCAACCAGTAAACCTTCAAGAATGTGAAGGCGCGCCAGAACCTTGTCCAGCCGGTGCTGAAGCCGACGGGTAACGGTAGAGCGGCGGAAGCTGAGCCATTCGGTCAGAATGGTTCGAAGGCCTTTCACCGCCGGGCGGCCATCGTTACCAATCACGTTGATGTTTACCCGGTAGGTCTTTTCCAGATCCGTACTGGCAAACAGATGCGCCATCAGGCCTTCCTGTTCCACCCGGTTGGAGCGGGGCACAATCACCAGGCGGGTCGGGTTTTCGTGGTCTGATTCGTCCCGAAGGTCCGCCACCATGGGCAGTTTCTTGGTCTGCATCTGCTGGGCAATCTGCTCAAGTATGCGGTTACCGGATGTCTGGTGGGGCAGGTCCGTTACCACGATCTCTCCGCTTTCATTGACCCAGCGTGCCCGCATGCGCAGGGAACCGCGGCCGGTTTCGTAGATCTGGCGGATATCTTTGTGCGGGGTAATCACTTCCGCTTCGGTGGGGAAGTCCGGGCCTTTCACATGCTCGCACAGGTCATCGACGGTGGCATCGGGCTGATCCAGCAGGCGCACGCAGGCAGCCGCAATTTCCCGCACGTTATGGGGTGGAATATCGGTCGCCATACCCACCGCAATCCCGGTGGTTCCGTTGAGCAGCACATGGGGCAGGCGCGCAGGCAATACAGAGGGCTCGTTCATGGTGCCATCGAAATTGGGCACCCAGTCCACGGTGCCCTGCCCCAGCTCGCGAAGCAGTACGTCGGAAAAACGGGCCAGCCGGGATTCGGTGTATCGCATGGCTGCGAAGGATTTCGGGTCATCCGGCGCACCCCAGTTACCCTGACCGTCCACCAGCGGGTAGCGGTATGAGAAGGGCTGCGCCATCAGCACCATGGCCTCGTAGCAGGCACTGTCACCGTGGGGGTGGAACTTACCCAGAACATCGCCCACCGTGCGGGCCGACTTCTTGTATTTGGAGGTCGATTTCAGGCCCAGCTCGGACATGGCGTAAACAATCCGGCGCTGCACTGGTTTCAGGCCATCGCCGATGTTGGGCAGGGCCCTGTCGAGAATCACGTACATCGAGTAATCGAGGTAGGCTTTCTCGGTATAGTCTCTCAGTGCGACTCTCTCGAAGCCCTCATCCGTCGTCTGGAACTCTGGCATCTGTGCCCCTTTTGCCTTTCGAAATGGCCTGTGAGTATGTTTGAACGGGCCTCATTATATGGACGCTGACGCAGATACACCAATACCCCCTGCCAATTCCAATAGCGGAATCCCCGCATGGAGCCTTCACCAACCTGACCGTATTCTGATTTTAAATAATTACAGCTTCCCTGGCGCACATCCGGGCGCGCACCCTGGAGACTTATGAAACAGAACCTCAAGGCCTGCGGACATGCACTGACGACAGCGACTGTGAATGCCCTGCTGGCGCTGGTACTGATGCTGTTGATTGAATTCGCCATCAGCGGTTCCCTGCAGCTGGCAAACGCCTATATCTGGGCCGTGATCGTTATCGGGCTGGTTATTTTCTCGGCACAGTTCTGGCGCCAGCGCCATCTTTTTCACTGCTGCAGCCGGCGGCAGAGCGGCGATCAGTTGCAAAACAGTGACAAATTACATACATGACATGATGGTTCTGGCTGCTATGATCCAGAAGTAACCTTGTGACAAGGTGCCCACTGGAGCTCGGCCAATGAATCTGAACAAAACGCTGGGGCTCCGCTCCAAGATCTGCCTGCCATTTGCGCTCTCCGCTGTTGCTCTGCTCGTTGTAGGGGTCATGAGCACCCTGACCTTTCGTGATCTGGTCGCTGATACAGACGAAATCGCGCAAAACTCCCTGCCTGCCATCAGTGAAGTGCTCAATGCCGACCGGGATCTGTATCAGGCACTGGTAGCCCAGATTGACTTTATTGCTGCGGCAAACCAGGGCAGAGACACAGCAAGCCAGGAGAAAGACTTTCAGGAGAATGCCGCGCAGGCGCTGGAGCGAATGAATTCGGCGGTCCGACGGCTTGAAGGCAGTGGCGTCAGCAGGAAAGTAGCGGGCTTTGATTCAGCCTTTGAGCGCTGGATGGAGGCGGCGCAGCAGTCGATGGATCTGGCCCGGTCAGGCGCAGGACAGGCAGCCCAATCCACTCTGCAGGGCGATAGCCAGTCGGCGTTTGATGAACTTCGCGCCTATTTTGATGAAGTCGGCGCCCACGCTGATGAACAGGCAAAGGTTTCGGCCGACCATGCGTCTGCAGAGGCAAGCAGCCGTTCGATTATCATTCTTGTAACCAGCATTGCCACGGTGGTTATATGCGTTGTTCTGTTTACCCTCTTCCTCCGTCTGATCCTGCGCTCGATAACCTCCCTGACGAATCAACTGGATAACATCGCCGAGGGCGAGGGCGACCTCACCCAGCGGGTTCCGGTCGAATCCGACGATGACCTCGGCAAGCTTGCAGCCAGCTTCAATCAGGTATTGACCAACCTGCAGGGAATGATCGGCACCATCCAGGTACTGAGTGACAATCTGGGCAATGAAGCCCGCCAGCTCTCCACGGCCGCCCGGGACAACAACGATGGCGTGGGCCGTCAAAGCGAACTTATTTCCATGGTCGCCACCGCTATGAACGAAATGCAGAGCGCCATTGAAGAAGTTGCAGGCAATGCCTCGCGCGCGGCCGACGTCACACGCCACGCTCAGGAGACCAGCGAAAAAGGCGGCAGGATCATTCATCAATCGTCCGCACAGGTTCAGGCCCTGGCCGACCAGATCGTCAAGGCCGTCGAGGTGATCCGGAAGCTGTCCGCCGACTCAGACAATATCGCGTCGGTACTGGATGTGATCCGTGGCGTGGCAGAGCAGACCAATCTGCTGGCGCTCAACGCCGCCATTGAAGCTGCCCGTGCTGGTGAACACGGCAGGGGATTTGCCGTGGTCGCAGATGAGGTGCGCACCCTTGCCCAGCGCACCCAGAAGTCCACGGAAGACATTCAGCGGATGATCACCACATTGCAGACGGGCGTTTCGGACATTGTCGAGGTAATGGAATCCGGCAGCAAGCAGGCCGGGGAAACCAGGAAGCTTGCCACTGAGGCCGAACAGGAGCTGAAAATCATTCTCGAATCCATGAATGACATCATGGACGGCAACACCAGCGTTGCCTCCGCAACCGAAGAACAGACTCAGGTGGTTGAGGAAATTAACCGGAACATCGTAAATATTAACGAGCTTGCGTCCGAGGGTGAGCGTCGTTCGGGGAGCATCAGCGACATCAGTTCAACGCTGGACGGTTATGCGTCGGAGTTAAGACAGCAGACGGGCCGTTTCAAGGTTTGAAGCGGCCGCTGCCGCGCAGCGGCCAGGGTTATGAGCATTACTGACGAATGCCCTCTACGGAGATGATCAGCTCAACCTCTCTGGAGGCCTCTCCCAGTTGTTCATAGGGTATACCGAAATCGTCCAGGTTGAACTCGGTGGACGCCTCAAAACCCATACGGTATCCGCCCCAGGGATCGTCGCCGTAGCCAAGCGTGGCCACATCCAGCGTGATTTCCTTGGTAACACCATGCAGGGTCAGATCACCGATGATGTCCGCTTCGCCATCGCCATCCACTTCAACCCGCTTACTGGTGAAGGTCGCTTCCGGAAAGTCGCCGACGTTAAGGAAGTCATCCGAACGCAGGTGCTTGTCGCGCTCGGCGTGGTTCGAGTCAACACTGGCCGTATCGACGGTGACGGACACAGAGCTGTTTTCGGGGCTGTCTGCGTCGTAGGTAAATTCGCCATCGAAATCGTTGAACCGGCCATAGAGCCAGCTGTAGCCCAGATGCGAAATCTTGAACATGACAAACTGGTGGGCACCGCCTTTATCAAATGCATAGGTGCCACTGTGCTCATCCGCCTGCACAGCGCCAACCATCGCCATTGACACCGCTGATGCAAGAATCAGCTTTTTCATAATTTTCTCCTTCCGAGTGAAATCAAGGCGCATTGCCCCGAATTGTCTTTCTGTTCGCCCTTCCGAGTATCCGCCGCAGGGTATCGTCTTTATCAATCAGGTGATGCTTCAGTGCCGCCAGTGCGTGTACGGATGCAAGACCCACTATGGCCCAGGTGGCCCAGTAATGCACCAGACCCGCCGTGTCCTCCATTCCACTGACCCTGCCCGTGACCGAGGGTACCTCAAACCAGCCGAATACGCTGATTGCCGAACCATCTGCCGTGGTGATCAGATACCCGCTGATCATTGCTGTAAAAATCAGCAGATAAAGCAGTAGATGGGCGCTGTGACCAGCCAGAATTTCCAGACGGCTGTGACTCGCGAGCGGCTCGGGCTTTTTGTTGCCGAGCCGCCAGAGCAGGCGCAGAACCATGGTCGTGAACAGCAGAATGCCAATACTGCGGTGGATGTCCGGAGCCTGTTTGTACCACTCATGATAATAAGTGAGGTCAACCATCCAATAGCCCAGGGCGAAGAGACCGACCACGGCCACCGCTGTCACCCAGTGCAACGCAATGGCAACAACGCCATATCGAGTTGCCGTATTGGCTATCTGTGTCATCCGGTTGACTCCGCCTTTCGCTGATATGGGATCAAGTGTAGAAACCGCAAGAAAACAAACCAAGCACAATGTTTTGTACGCCATGATCAGAATTACTGATTAACCAGCCGGGACACCAGGGGTTATTACCTATGCCTTTGGTCTGATAGGGCATTTACGGATTGAGGATGAGGAGGGTCGGGATACAATTACCACATTCCGGGAGTTCTGCATTGAGCTCCAGTCACTCAAACAAGAGACGCAAAGATGGAAACCGAATTCGACGAAACGGTTGTTGTCCCAAGCAACAACTGAATTTCTCCCAGATTTCAAGTGTATGCAGTTAGTCCAGGTTTCGTGTTTTTACATGAAATACTGGCAATACAGCGCTTTTTTTGGCAATCTTCTGAACAGTCCTCCGCTTTCGTCGGTAAACGACTGCTTTAAAAACAGTTTTCCGGGCGGAATGATCAACAGACCGGCATCAGGGTTGTGACCCGGATGCCCGGTGGTTTCGTTCATCAGACTCAGAAGCGCCCATGTCGCGACCCCTCTCAGAAGAGCAGGCAGCCCAGAGTCTAGACGGGCTGTCACCGATGCTGACCCGCGAAGGTGAAGTCTGGACGGCCAGCTATGAGGGCCTGACACTCAGAACCGCCCTGCAGCCAATTTTCAGCCTGTCCCATAAGCGGGTCGTCGGTTACGAGGCGCTGATCCGGGCCTTTGACAACGATAACGCGTCGGTTTTGCCCATTCATCTTTTCGATCTTGCCGCGACCGATGCGGAAAACCTTCTGCTTGACCGTCTGTGCCGCTACCTCCACATCAGTAACTATTCCCGCTTTCATGATCAGCTGAACTGGCTGTTCCTGAACGTGTCGCCCCGGGTTGTATCCACCGGTTCCCAGGCTGACTCATTCTTCGGCGAACTGCTCCGCAAAACCGGGCTGCCGCCCCACCGGATTGTGATGGAAATTGTCGAGCAGCCTACCGATGACGCCGAAAAACTTCGGGAAACGGTTTCCTACTACCAGCAACTGGGCTGCCTCACGGCGATAGACGATTTTGGTGCAGGCCACTCCAATTTCGAGCGCATATGGAACCTGTCACCTGACATCGTCAAGCTCGACCGCTCGCTGCTGACCAGAGCAACGAATGATCACAAAGCCCGGCAGATCCTCAACGGCATTGTGGGGCTGCTGCATCAGTCCGGCTGCCTGGTGCTCCTGGAAGGTGTGGAAACCCACGATCAGGCCATGATCTCCATTGATGCGGGGGTCGATTTCGTCCAGGGCTTCTATTTTCACAAACCCAGTGTGCTGCTGGGCCAGATGCAACCCTCGCAACTGGCGGACCTGGACCAGCTGCTCAGCGATTATAAAAACCGGAACCGGGTCAGGCTCGACCCGACCGAGCAACTCAGGTCGTTTTTCGAACCGGATTTTCATCGGTCCATTGATGCCCTGGGCCAGGGCAAGTCCATGGCTGACGCCTGCAGTAAACTGATCAATCACCACACCGTGTCCCGTTGTTACCTGGTGGATGAAAATGGCGTTCAGATCCGCGACACGCTGGTGTCTGAGGCTGCCTCCAGAGGTCTTGACCCCCGGTTCCGCCCCCTGGAGAGCACCACCAGCGCCGACTGGTACCGCCAGCAATACCTTCGCCAGGCCGTTGCCCGGCCGGGATCATTGCAGGTGACGGCACCCTATCTGTGCATCTCCGGTGCCTATATGTGCGTCACCCTGTCTCTGGGGTATTACGAGAACGGCATACTGAACGTACTTTGCTGCGACATTCTCGCCAACCCGCTGGATAACAGCCTCAAAAAGCTCTGATACCGTACACCAGCGCAATCACGGTGACCGTCAACAGGCCGATAAACACGTTCATTGGCAGCCCGACTTTCACAAAATCCATAAACCGGTAACCGCCCGGCCCGAATACCATCATATTGGTCTGATAGCCCAGGGGCGTGGCAAAGCTGGCAGAGGCTGCCATCATCACCGCAATCACAAAAGGCTCGGGCGGTATGTCCAGGGATCCGGTCATGGACAGGACCACGGGCAATACCAGAACCGCGGCCGCATTATTGGTGATCACCTCGGTCAGAACCGATACGGAAATGTACACCAGCAGAAGAGTCAAAAGCGGATGGCCGCTGCTGGCGGAGAGAATGCCTCTTGCCACAAATCCTGCCGCGCCGGTGGCTTCCAGCGCGGCACCCAGGGAAAAGGACGCTGCGATCGTCAGCATGACCGGCACATCCACGGCTTTCTGAGCCTGGCCAACCGAGCAGCAACCGGTCAGCACCATCAGCGCCGCGCCCAGCAGCGCTGCATTGAGCATGCTCAGGGTGCCGCTGGCGGCACAGCCCACCAGCAGCAGCAATATGGCCCAGGAAAGATAGGCCCGGTCATGACGCGGAGAGTCGGTCTCCAGATCGTTAATCAGCAGGAAATCCTTGGCGTATCGCTGGCGACTGACAAACGCGGGGCGCGCCTCCAGCAACAGGACGTCACCGGTTTTCAGGCGAATATTACCCAGATTGCCCGAGACCCGCTCCCCTCCCCGGGCCACCGCAAGAACCACCGCGCCATAGCGGTCGCGAAAACGGGCGTCGCGAATGGTCATCCCCAGCACTTCTGATTGCGGTGACAGGGCGGCCTCCACCAGGCGGCGCTCTGCCCTGTCCTTGCTCAGGCTGGGCTCATCGTCATGAACCGAGGGCACGATCCCGTTTATGCGCAGCAGGTCTGAAATAGCCTGGGTGTCCCCGGCAAACACCAGGCGATCACCACCCCGAAGGCGCTCTTCAGAGGGCACGGCGGTAACCACACTGCCGTCCCGCTCGATTTCCACCAGGTACAGCCGGTCCAGTTCACGCAGCCCCGCCTCACCGACACTTTTACCCACTAACGGGCCGTCAAAGGCGACCGCCACTTCCAGGGTGAATTCCCGCATGGAACCGAATTTCTGCTGATCCTTGCGGTCCGGCAGGAAGCGCGGCAACACCAGCAGCATCACCGCCAGGCCGATCACCGCCACCGGCAAGCCGACGGCGGTAATGGAAAAAATCGAAAAGCCGTCATCGCCGGTCAGCTGCTGGTACTGGCCGTTGACCACCAGGTTGGTACTGGTGCCAATCAACGTCAGCGTACCCCCAAGAATGGCGGAGTAACTAAGTGGGATCATTAACTTGGAGGGGGAGATGCCAATCTTCCGGGACCAGGCGTGAATGGCCGGAATCATCGTGGCCACCACCGGCGTATTGTTCAGAAAGCCGCTGAGCAGTGCCACGGGCAACATGATCCGCGCCTGGGCAGACCGGACCGACCGTGGGGAGCGCAGCAGATAATGCACAACCAGATCGACGCCGCCGGAATGGTGGATACCGGCGGCCACCACAAACATGGCAACCACCGTAATCAGCCCACTGTTACTGAACCCTGAAAGCGCTTCGTCCGGACTGATGATGCCGGACGCACTGAGCACAATCATCACCGACAACATGACCAGGTGAGGCCCATAACGCCCCACGCTCATCAGCACCAGCGCCATTGCGGCCAGGCCCAATACAAACCAGCCCTGCCAGTCCATCGCTGCATCCCCTGATTAAAAGCGGGCAGGATAGCGGCTTTAAAATCAACTTAGAAAGAATAAAGGGTGCTGGCGAAAGTGCTTTTAGTAATAACGGACCGTCGCACCGAGCGCTCAGACCTCGATGTCGGCCATGTTGCCGTAGGTTTCCAGCCAGGACCGGCGATCCGATGCGCGTTTTTTGCCCAGCAGCATGTCCATCCGCGCATCGGTGTCATCGCCGTCTTCGATCGTGAGCATGACCAGCCGACGGGTATCCGGGGCCATGGTGGTTTCACGCAACTGCAGCGGGTTCATTTCACCCAGGCCCTTGAACCGGGTGACGGAAATCTTGCCCTTGCGGTTCTCGGCGGCCAGCCGGTCCAGAATGCCCTGCTTTTCATGTTCGTCCAGGGCATAGAAGGTTTCCTTGCCCAGGTCCACCCGGTAGAGCGGCGGCATGGCCACAAACACGTGGCCCGCCGCCACGACCGGGCGGAAGTGCTTGACGAAGAGCGCACACAGCAGTGTCGCAATATGCAGGCCGTCCGAGTCCGCATCGGCAAGAATGCAGACCTTGTTGTAGCGCAGCTTGTCCAGGTCTCCGGACCCCGGGTCGACCCCGATCGCCACCGCAATGTCGTGAACTTCCTGTGACGCCAGTATTTCGCCGGAATCCACTTCCCAGGTATTCAGAATCTTGCCCCGCAGGGGCATGACCGCCTGGAATTCCCGGTCGCGGGCCTGCTTGGCAGAGCCACCCGCGGAATCCCCCTCAACCAGAAACAGCTCGGAACGCGCAGTATCGTTGCCGGAGCAGTCTGCCAGTTTGCCGGGCAGGGCCGGGCCAGAGGTGACCCTCTTGCGCGCGACTTTCTTGCTGGCTTTCAGCCGGCGCTGGGCATTGTTGATGAACAGTTCCGCCAGTACCTCGGCAATGTCTGTGTGCTGGTTCAGCCACAGGCTGAAGGCGTCCTTGACGACCCCGGAGATAAACCCGGCCGCTTCCCGGGAGGACAGCCGCTCTTTGGTCTGGCCGCTGAACTGGGGTTCCTGCATTTTGAATGACAGCACGTAAGCGCAGCGTTCCCAGATATCCTCGGGCGACAGTTTCACGCCCCGGGGCAGCAGGCTGCGGAATTCGCAGAATTCCCGCATAGCCTCCAGCAGGCCGGTTCGCAGGCCATTGACATGGGTGCCACCCTGGGCGGTGGGTATCAGGTTGACGTAACTTTCCATGACCGTTTCGCCGCCTTCGGGCAACCACTGGATCGCCCAGTCCACCGCCTCGGAATTACCGGAAAAACTACCGGTAAACGGCTCCAGGGGCACTGCTTCAATATCGGTCAGCTCCGAACGCAGGTAATCACGCAGGCCGTCTTCGTAGAGCCATTCGTCCTTCTCGCCGGTCTGTTCCTGCAGGAAACTCACCTGCAGTCCGGGGCAAAGCACAGCTTTGGCTCGGAGATTATGGCGCAGACGGCTTACAGAGAATTTGGGGCTGTCGAAATAACTGACGTCCGGCGTAAATTTCAACCGGGTACCGGTGTTGCGCTTGCCAACGGAATCAACGATGGCCAGATCGGTTTGCTTGTAGCCGTTGGCGAACGTCATCCGGTGCAGCTGACCATCGCGCTTGATCGACACCTCAAGGTGGGTCGACAGGGCGTTCACCACGGACACACCCACCCCATGCAGACCGCCGGAAAAGTTGTAGTTGCCCTTGGAAAACTTGCCGCCGGCGTGAAGGCGGGAAAGGATCAGTTCCACGCCCGGAACACCGTGCTCCTTGTGCATGTCCACCGGCATGCCCCGGCCGTCGTCTTCCACGCTCAGCGAGCCGTCGCTGTAAAGTACAACGTCAATGCGGCGGGCGTGACCCGCCAGGGCCTCGTCCACGCTGTTATCAATCACTTCCTGGGCCAGATGATTCGGGCGGCTGGTGTCGGTGTACATCCCCGGGCGCTTTCGAACCGGGTCCAGGCCGCTCAGAACTTCAATGGCATCTGCGTTGTACGCTTTCTGCTGGTTCACGGGCTGTTTCTGGTTCTGGCTCATAGGCGGGCGAACACTCTACCGATTGGTGGAAAAACTGGGCCCTAGCTTAGGGATTCGTGGGGAAAGATCAACGGTTGTCTTACCGGTCAAGCCGCAGCGTATCCAGGCCATTGCCGTTGACCTCAAGCGTGTCCCAGTGATCAGGAGTGATCGCCAGCACAGCGCAGGGGGTGGTCAGAGCCTGGGTAACAATGGCATCGGCGGGCGGGCGCCGTAAAAATACCGTCACCTCGAGCGTGCCGCCATCAATCTCGGAGTTGGCCAGGGTCAGCCCGAAGCCGCCGGTCGGTTTCTGCCCCAGACCCACGATCAGTATGTGCTCCTGATCAAAATCCAGCGCCCTCATCGGCTTCATCGACAGGTTCTGCATGGGCCAGTCGCCGAGTTGCGCCAGATCACTCTTGCGGCTCAGGTAGGTCAGCCCCCTGGAGCCAACACCGCACTGGTCCGAGGCGGTGACCTGTCGCGCCAGCGGCGCGCCGTCGGCGGTTTCGGTCTGGCTGACAGTGCAGCCAGTGCTAAGGAGGCATAACACAACAAGAGAGTTCAAAATCGGTCGTTTCACGCTCACGGGCTCCCAATTGCCTTAATGCTGATGGACGACTGACTACCCGCCTGCTCCGTCATTAACTGATAGCCCTCGAAATCCGGCCGCGGCAAAACCTCTTTGCTTGTCGCCGAGATTCCAGGCCGGGAAAATCCCGTCGTCATCCGAATGTCAGTCAGGTTGGTGTTCTCATTGATATCAATTACTTCACGCAGGCCAGAAACCGGATACTCGGCACAGGCCTCGCCGGGCTGGCAGATCACGCCATCATTATCCAGATCAGTGCCAGCGACCAGGAAATAACGGCCCGGTGATACTTCATCAAGCGTTTTTGGCTCAACACCGTCATCAGAGCGAAAGGCAAGCTCGTATTGACCATCGTTTACACTGGCAGAAACCTGAGCCTCAGTTTCAAAAAAGTCGCCATCCGGTTCTGTGTTAACCAGCAAAATAAAATGCTGACCGGCATTTCTGGCGAGTTCATCGGTTACCAGTTGGGCGACCACAGGGATTTCCAGAGTTCTGGAACTGTCTGAGGTGTAGTGCACCTGAAGGGCGAATCGCACGGGAACACCCGGCTCAAGACTTTCTTCGTTCAGCGTAAGGTTCAGCGACAGCGGGTCACTCTGGAGAGACAGGCTCAGCCAGTCAGGAGTGGCAATGGATTTATCAATATCTGAATCAACGATAGTCTCAGCACCTGAGACCTGGAGCTCAACTACCTGTTCCGGGTTGGTCTCGGATGACAGGCTTACGACAGAGGGAGACGACGACAGAATGGTAATATCGGGGTCATTCGCCGCCACCAGAACAGCTTTGGCGGCATTGATCACGCCATAGCCCAGTGCGTCAGTCCGGCCACCCTCCTGACTGTCCGTGAGATCACCATTGATCAGAAACGCACGCAACAAGCCATAGTCAAGTTCAGGATTTAGGGTTCTCATCAGTGCAAAGACACCCGCCACGTGGGGCGCGGCCATAGACGTCCCCTGCAGTCCCGTGTAATCCGGCTGATAACGATCATCCGAGAAGCTGGCACCGGTACTGATTACCAGGTCGGCACGGCCATCAAGGTTGGCATCCCGCCGGGCGTCGCCGCCCGGCGCAGCAAGGTCTACCCAGGTGCCAAAATTCGAATAAGAGGCGATATTGCCCGCGCCATCAACGGCACTGACGGCAAACACATTGTTTGCGGCCGCCGGAAAGCTGGGCGTCGACGTACTCTGATTGCCTGCTGCCGCAACGACAATCACATTTTGCTCTGCCAATCGGTCAATTACGTCCTGCAGGGCCTGAATGGCAGGCAGACCGCCAAGGCTTAGATTGACGACCTGGGCCTTGGGCGACGGATCCTCGATAATCCACCCGAGCGCTTCGATCAAATCAGACGAAGAACCCGTACCGCCCTCACCAAGAACCCGGACTGGAAGGAGGCCGGAATTAAAGGCGACACCCGTGCCACCGGTCGTATTTGAGCCACTGGCTGAAACAGTGCCTGACACGTGAGTACCGTGAAAGACACTGCCAGCAACACTGTTGGGCACGTCCGCTGGAACATTGTCGCCATCCACGAAATCACTACCGGCAAGAAGCGACTCCACCACATTATCGGCCAGATCTGGATGCCAGCCATTCGTGTCCCGGAACAGCCCGGTATCCAGTACGGCTACCACGGTATCTCTACCGCCATCCTGGGCAAACTGCCAGGCGGTGGGCGCATCAATCAGGTCATAATGCCACTGGAACTGGAACAGCGGCTCATTAACCGGACTTTGTGCAGAGACAACATAATCCGGCACTGCGCTTTCGACGCCGGGTTGCCGGCGCAGTTCCTCAATCCAGGCCAGGGTCTCGCGCTTAGGGCTGACGGCACTGGCCATTCGGGCGTCGGCCATGCGCATCAGCCAGTGCTTTTCACCCAGCTTGCGCTCAAGGATTCCGCTGGCTTGACTCAGGGCAGAAATCTGAGGCCCGGAGCCCTCAACCTGCGACACAATGGCCCGGCCAGGCAGGTAGTCGTGTCTCGGCCAATCCAGTGCCAGAGACGTCGCACCGGATTCCGCAACTTTCATTGCCACATAACGAATGGGCGCTGAGGGACTACTGGAGCCTGCCGATAGCTTCACCAGATAATCGCCGTCGGGCTTGCCATCAGGCAGGGTGACTGCACCTTCAGAATTTGCGGCTATAGAAACGGACATGAGTGTGTTTTCTTCCGGATCCAACAGACTAAGCGTCATTCCAGGCGTTGCATTACCCTCGACAAATGTAGCGACAGAGACCTCTTCACCAGCCTTAAACGGAACCTGAAAGCGATCCGTTTGATCCATCGCAAAATCATCAAAACGATCACCTAAAGTCCTGCTGCCGGAGTCATCGCTAACGTACCCGCCAAGAACAAACGTTGCGGGCAAACGTTGCGGCTCGTTGAGCAAGGCGCCACCGAAGGAAAGTCGATCAGACGTATCGCCATCTACCCGGGTGTTGGCTTCGATACCAATCGAGCCTCTGAGGGCAAAGGGCGAAGAATCGTCATTGGTATCGCCAGACGAAGAACCGCCACCGCAGCCTGCCAGGATAAAAACAAAGGCCAGCGGCAAAAAGCATTGAACCGTTTTCCGGACAGTTACCGAATACGCCATAGACTCTGTTCCCATCGTTTCAATCAGCATACCCGAATAAGTCAGGACGTGTTTTTTAATAAATGTAAACGCTTCGGGGGGAACTGGATTGGTTCAAAAAAGTCGGCACGCAACCGGCTTTTCCCCGGGTCACAGCCTCGTCGTCAATCCCATCATCGCCATCACCTGGTCCGTCAGGCCATCGAGACTCAATCCGCCGCCCGGCCGATACCAGGTCACCGTCCAGCTCAGGGCACCGGTCAACATGCGCCGGACCACGAACGGGTCTGCCAGCAGAACTTTCTCCTTGTTCAGGGTGCCGAGTACGTCGAGCCAGATACCTTCGTAAATATCCCGCAGCTTGAGCACGTCGGTCTGGGAGGCAGCTGACAGGCTACGCCACTCGAACACCAGCACGGCCATGGCCTCGCCGGTCTGGCCATTGACGGACTCCAGTTCGACGCGAACCAGTGCTCGCAGCTTCTCTTGCGCAGTGCCTGACTCCTCCACCGCCGCCTGCATCAGCGCCGTGTTCAGGCGAATGGTTTCCACCATCACCGCTTTGAGAATGTCTTCCTTGGTGCGAAAGTGATGAAACAGGCTGCCCGACTGGATACCCACGGCCGCCGCCAGGTCCCTGACGGTGGTGCGCTCATAGCCCTTATCCCGAAACAGTCCGGCGGCTTCGCGCAGGAGCCTGCCCCGGGCACCGGCGGGGTCTGAAACCAGCTGGTTATCGACCAGGGATCGGAGGATGTCGTCCTGATTCACAAGGGTTTCCATAAGGGGGGAGGGAGACGTTTAGTCTAACGGTTTTCAGCCTGTTTACAAACCAAGCGCTTGCTTGGTAATGTCCGTTTCAATAACCGTAAAAAGTGACAACATGCCTGACACCACCGGCCGCAAAATCCGTATGGGCTGCTCCGCCGCTTTCCGGGGCGACACCGAAACCGCTGCCGTTCAACTGGCTCATAGTGGCCGAACAGATGGCGTCTCTTTAAGGAATTCAGAATGAGCTATCAATCCGTTTTCAGGCCGGACCTGTTCGCAGGACAGATCTTCATAGTAACCGGCGGCGGCTCCGGTATTGGCCGCTGCACCGCCCATGAACTGGCGGCTCTGGGGGCACGGGTGGCTCTGGTTGGCCGCAAGGCAGAAAAAGTCGAAGCGGTGAAAGCCGAAATTCTTGAGGACGGCGGTCTTGCCTCCGCCCACGTTTGCGACATTCGCGAAGAAGCGCCCGTCAAAGCCACGGTAAAGGCCATCATTGCCGAGCATGGTGGCCTGAATGGCGTGGTCAATAACGCCGGCGGCCAGTTCGCTTCCCCCCTGGCGGGTATCAACCAGAAAGGCTGGGAAACCGTGGTGCGCACCAACCTGACCGGCGGCTTCCTGATGTCTCGAGAAGCCTACACCCAGGCCCTGTCGAAAACCGGGGGCGCCATCGTGAATATCGTTGCAGATATGTGGGGCGGCATGCCCGGCATGGGGCACTCGGGCGCGGCCCGCGCCGGTATGGTGAACTTCACCCAGACCGCGGCCGTGGAGTGGGCCGCCGCCGGCGTTCGGGTGAATGCCGTAGCCCCGGGCTGGGTTGCCTCCAGCGGCATGGACAACTACCCCGACCACATGAAGCAATGGATCCGCAGCCTGGGGGACAACGTGCCGCTCAGACGCATGGGCACGGAATCCGAAATCAGCGCCGCCATCTGCTTTCTGCTCAGCCCCGGCGCGGCTTTTATCAGCGGCGACTGCCTGCGTATTGACGGCGCCGCGTCTCACGGCGGCCGGGTGTGGCCTTTACCCAAAGCCGGGAACAACCAGCCTTTCAACGGTTTCCATCGTGCGGTAACACCAAAAGTGCTGGGCGAGGACTGAGACGTATCGTGCCAGCCCCCGTCTGGCCATGGCCCCGCCGAACCTTAAGAACCCACCTTGAGCACGATTTTTCCCGTAGCCGTGCGACCAGTCAGCGCACCGAGGGCTTTCTCATAGTCCTCGAATTCGAATACCTGGCTGATCTTCGGGTCGATTTTGCCGTCAGCGAACATCTGCAGCAGTTCCATCATATTTTTCGCACTGTTCTCCGGCTCACGCTGGGTAAAGCTGCCCCAGAACACGCCGACGACGGAACAGCCTTTAAGCAGCGCCAGGTTTGCCGGAATCTTGGGAATATCCCCTGCTGCAAAACCGATAATCAGGTGACGCCCGTTCCAGGCCATGGCGCGCAATGCCTGCTCGGTGAAATCACCGCCTACAGGATCGTAAATCACGTCAACACCGTTGCCGTTGGTCAGCTTTTTGACCGCTTCCTTTAACGGCTCTTCGGTGTAGTTGATCAGCTCGTCGGCGCCGGCTTCTTTCGCTATGGCAAGCTTCTCGGCCGTGCTGGCGGCCGCAATCACTTTCGCGCCCATGGCTTTGCCCAGTTCTATTGTGGCAAGGCCAACACCCCCGCTGGCGCCCAGAACCAGCAGAGTTTCGCCCGGCTGAATATTGGCCCGCTGTTTCAGCGCGTAATAGGACGTGCCGTATACCATGGAGAAGGCGGCCGCCTTCTCATCAGACATGGACTCCGGAATCGGCAGGATATTCTGCTCAGGGACAACAACTTCTTCGGCAAAGGAACCATAACCCGTCAAACCCGCGACCCGGTCGCCCGGCTTAAAGCGGGTAACCTTATCGCCTACCTCGATCACTTCACCCGACATTTCACCGCCGGGAGAAAACGGCATCGAGGGCTTCAACTGGTATTTGCCTTCAATAATCAGGGTGTCCGGAAAGTTCAGGCCGGCCGCTCTGACCCGCACCTTCACACCGTGCCCCTTGACCTCGGGGCTGGGCGCATCTTCAATGACCAGCGTGCTGGCAGGTCCGTGTTCCTTGCAGAGAATCGCTCTCATATCAGTACTCCGTTCAGTCGCATTGGGTTTGTAGCCACGGTTAAGGGTAGCCCTAAATGCCGCTGAAACTAAACAGAGTCACGTCATGAATCAAATGAACAAATCTTATCCTGGCGGATAAGCCTGCCTTATAGCCTGGCGGGGACAAGTGGTAAGCGAATCCTCAGAGCATGGTACTTGCGTACACCATCGCCCCGACAATGCCCAGCGCGGCAATGACAAGCCCGATCCCGATTCCACCCATGGCCGGCTTCTTCTTGTTACGGGACGCCGCCAACTGATCCTGGTTGATGACACGACCCTGCTCACTGGCGTCACGAATCAGCTGTACCATCTCATCACACAGAGCGCGATCGAATTTCAGCGGCTGAAAGGACTGCATGCCATGCCTGTCGAGAAAAGCCTGCACATCCGATGACAGCGGCACGTACTTCATGGACCAGTTGGTAAACGTTCTGTCAGTCAGCGGTTCATGAACCAGGGTTTTAACATTGCGATGACGGTCGTCCCGGGAGATTCGCTGGTAAAGTTCATTAACAGCGGCTTCCTCACCTTCCAGATACTGGAAAAAAAAGCCATCACCGTAGTACAGACCACCGACGATCTCACGCTTGCCGTTATTCTTCCGCGACGTCATCAGAATGCGCGCCACGTTGGGCTCTACCCCCTGCTCAACGGGCTTCTCGCGAAAAGTGGCTTCACTGGCGTAGGCCAGACGGATTAGGGACATGACGGATACTCCTCTGATCGACGACAACGCCGACGGCCCAGCGCAGCGACGGCTTCTTTAATGCGTCTTTATTACGGACACACCGGACAGGACGGATCACTTGCCACCGGCCGTTTCAGAAGGAGTAAACCTTGGCCTGACCGACACCAGCCGGTAGAATGCACCGTTTCGCGCTTCTCTGGCAGGCGCGACTCATCAGGCATCAGCGAGGCAATCAGCCGTCATGCTCGAACGACTTTTCAAGCTCCAGGCCCATGGCACCACCGTCCGCAAGGAGATTCTCGCGGGCGTCACCACCTTCCTGACGATGGCCTACATCATCGTCGTCAACCCCGCGATCCTTTCCAACACCGGCATGGATTTCGGCGCCGTCTTTGTTGCCACCTGTCTTGCCGCCACCATCGGCACACTGATCATGGGGTTCTGGGCCAACTACCCTATCGCACTGGCCCCCGGCATGGGGCTGAATGCGTTTTTCTCGTTCACCGTGGTCGGCAGCATGGGATACAGCTGGCAAGTGGCGTTGGGCGCGGTGTTTATTTCCGGCTTTATTTTCTTCCTGCTGAGTATTTTCAAAATCCGGGAATGGATCATCAACAGCATCCCCATGTCTCTTCGTTTCGGGATTTCGGCGGGAATCGGCTTTTTTCTGGCGCTCATTGCACTGAAAAATGCCGGGGTTGTGGTGGACAGCCCGGCCACACTGGTCAGCCTTGGCGAAGTCAAGGTGGCAGAAAGCCTGCTGTTCTTTGGCGGGTTTGTGGTTATCTGTGCCCTGTCTTTCCGCCAGATCACCGGAGCCGTGATGATCGGCATCCTTGCCGTCACCGGCATCGCGATGATGCTGGGCATGGTGGAATACAACGGTTTTGTATCCGCACCGCCGAGCCTGGCGCCAACCTTCATGCAGCTTGATCTGGCCGGCGCCTTTAACGTCGGCATGATCAGCGTGATCTTTGCCTTCCTGTTCGTTGACCTCTTTGATACCTCCGGCACATTAATCGGCGCCGCACAGCGTGGTGGCCTGCTGGACAAGGACGGCAAACTGCCCCGCCTGGGCCGGGCGCTGATGTCCGACTCGGTAGCCACCATGTCCGGCGCCGCGCTGGGCACCTCCACCACCACCAGCTACATCGAATCTACCGCGGGCATTTCCGCCGGCGGTCGTACCGGCCTGACAGCGGTTGTGGTTGCAGCCCTGTTTATGGCCTGCCTGTTGCTGTCGCCCATTGCCAAGATTATCCCGGCATACGCTACGGCGCCCGCTCTGCTTTATGTAGCGGTGCTGATGGCCAGTGGCCTGAAGCTGGTGAACTGGGACGACGTCACCGATGCGGCGCCGGCGGTGGTCACCGCCCTGATGATGCCGCTGACCTTTTCAATTGCCAACGGCATCGCCCTGGGCTTCATCACCTATGCCGCGCTTAAAGCCCTCAGCGGCCGCTGGTCAGACCTGAACCCCAGCGTGGTCACAATTGCCATTGTGTTCGTGCTGAAATTCATCTTCCTGGACGCGGCCTGAGGCCGCCCCCCGGAGACCCTATGGACTATTTTGCCGAAAGCATAAAAAAAGCAATCCGTACCGTGCCTGACTGGCCCAAACCCGGCGTTGCGTTCCGGGACATCACCACGGTTCTGCAGGATAAAACCGCCTTCCGCAAACTGATCGACGCTTTCGTCCACCGCTATCACGGCCACGACATCGATGCCGTCGCCGCCGTCGATGCCCGGGGCTTTATTGTCGGTTCGGCACTGGCCTATGAACTGAATGCCTCGCTGGTGCTGATCCGCAAAAAAGGCAAGCTGCCGTTTGATACGCTCGTTGAGGATTACCAGCTGGAATACGGCACGGCGTCTGTAGAACTGCATAAAGACGCGTTCAGGCCGGGCGACAAGGTGGTGCTGGTGGACGACCTGATCGCGACTGGTGGAACCATGCTGGCAGCAACCCGCCTGATCCGGCGCATCGGCGCTGAAATCGTGGAAGTGGCGGCGATGATCGACCTGCCCGACCTGGGCGGCTCGGAGAAACTGCGACAGGAGGGCCTGAAGGTTTATACTGTATGCTCATTTGAGGGCGACTGAGGCAAAAGCGTGACGGACTATCAGCACCACTGGAAAGACAGACACCTCGTTCATCTGCCGCTGGGCAAAATCGTCTGTGTCGGTCGCAATTACGCCGAGCACGCCCGGGAACTGAACAACCCGGTGCCGGACCAGCCGCTGCTGTTCATCAAACCGGCTACCTCGGCGGTTCACCTGACCCGGCCGATCCGCCTGCCGGCCAACAAGGGCGCCGTTCACTTCGAGACGGAACTGGCCGTGCTGATTGGTCGCCCCCTGACCAATGCCTCCGCAAGCGACGCCGAAGCCGCCATTCTGGGTTACGGCCTTGCCCTGGACCTGACGCTTCGCGATCTGCAATCGGAGCTGAAAGACAAAGGGCATCCCTGGGAGCGCGCCAAATGCTTTGACGGTGCCTGCCCGCTGAGTCCTTTTGTGCCTGTTGATCAGCTTCCCCGTGACCACCAGACCTTTACCCTGGATATTGACCAGCATCGGCGCCAGACCGGCGACACCCGGGACATGCTGAACCCGGTGGTGCCACTGATCGCCCATATGAGCAGCCACTTCACATTGCTTCCGGGGGATGTCATCCTCACCGGCACGCCCGGTGGCGTAGGCCCGCTTGAACCCGGCCAGACGCTGTCTTTCGAGCTGGAACAGGCGCTGTTTGTGGAAACCCACGTGGTCACAGACAATCTCTGAACGACGCCGGTAATTCTGGTCCAACCACGCCTGAGAGCGTATATCCGGCATGAGCAAAAAACCCGTTACAACCCGTAGAGGCCGATTCTTCAAACTCGCTGGCATGACCGCTTCCGTGGCGGGTCAATACGCCGGCCAGCGGGCGCGTCAGATGTTTCGCAGTGAGGAAGATAACGAGGGCGCCCGCTCCGAGAGCTACACCCGGATGGCCGACCGCATTGCCGACACCCTGGGCGAGATGAAAGGCGCGGTGATGAAGGTTGGCCAGATTGCCTCCCAGACCCAGGATTTTCTGCCCAAAGAATTTTCAGACGCGCTGCAACGGCTGCAGAAAGAAGCGCCCCCCATGCCCTTCGACGTCATTGTCGGCCAGATCGAAAACGAGCTGGGCAAACCGGTGTCCGAGCTGTTTGACTACCTGCAGGAACAACCCTACGCCGCCGCCAGCATCGGCCAGGTTCACCGCGCCCGGATGAAAGACGGTACTGACGTGATTATCAAGGTGCAGTACCCGGGTGTGGACGAATCCTGCGATAGCGACCTGAAACAGTTGCGCATGGCCCTGAAACTTGGCGGCCTGCTGAGGCTGCCCAAGGAACACGTGGACCAGCTGTTCGGCGAAATCCGGGTGCGGCTGAAAGAAGAGCTGGATTACGATAACGAAGCAGAAAATCTTGCGCTTTTCCGCAACCTGCACAAAAACGACGACTGGGTGGTTATCCCCCGGGTCTACAACAGCCACTCATCGCGCCGGGTGCTCACCATGGAACTGGTGGAAGGCGACCACATCAGCGCCGTCACGCCGGACAAATACAGTCAGGACACCATCAACCTGATCGGCCGCCGCATATTTACCATGATGGCGGACCAGCTGTTCCGCTATCAATGCATCCACGGCGACCCCCACGCGGGCAATTTCGCCTACCGGCCGGATGGCACCATCATTCTGTACGATTTCGGCTGCATCAAAAAACTGAAGCCGGCAATCGTCAGCGCCTACCGCAAGGCGCTGGTGTCCGCGCTGAATGAGGATTATGCGGCGCTGGACCGCCACCTGATCGACCTGGGCGCCCGCGTGGAATCCCAGCCCGCGGTGGACGAGGCCTATTACGCCATGTGGCGGGATATTCTGATCAAACCCTTCGAGGGCAACACCCCCTACGATTTTGCCCGGTCGGAACTGCACAAGGACGTCGCGGCGAAAACCACGACGGTTTTCAAGTACCTGGACTACTTTAAACCGCCTGTGGAAAGTATCTTTATTGACCGCATGATTGCCGGGCATTACTGGATGATGAAGCGGCTGGGGGTGCAGGCGGCCTTCCGGGATGCGCTCGAGCACTATCTGTCCAATGACAACCAGCCTGAAGCCCCGGCAGGATAAACACCGGTCCGCACCCGACCTGTGTGCTACACTGGCAGATCATCAATTAGCCAGATTGTCAGGTAGTTAATGTAGTCGCCAGACAGCTGGTGGTCTCGCTAACCGCACTGTTAGGGAAAGCATTCAAATGACGGATCAACCCAGCCCGCTGCAGAACAAGCTTCTTGCCGCCCTCTCCGAGGATGCCCGCAAGCGTATTTTCCCCAAGCTGAAATATGTCGAAATGGCCCTTGGGGAGGTGATCTACGAGTCACATCAATCTATTGAATACGTCTATTTCCCCGTCGACTGCATTATTTCACTGCTTTACATGATGGTGAACGGTTCTTCCGCCGAAATTTTCGTGGTCGGCAATGAAGGCATGGCCGGTGTCGCCGTGGTCATGGGGGGCGAAAGCACGCCCAACCGGTTTATTGTGCAAAGCCATGGCCATGCGTTTCGAATGCCCGCCGCTGACCTGAAACAGGAGTTCAACCAGCATTCCGAAATACGCATTATTACCCTGCGCTTCACCCAGGCGCTGATCACCCAGATGTCGCAAACGGCGGTCTGCAACCGCCACCACTCCATCGACCAGCAGCTTTGCCGCTGGCTACTGTTGTCACTGGACCGGCTGAACAATAAAGAACTCAATATGACCCAGGAACTGATTGCCAACATGCTGGGCGTCCGCCGCGAAGGCGTCACCGAGGCCGCTGGCAAGCTGCAGAAGCTGGGCGTGATTGAGTATCGGCGCGGGCGGATCGTCGTCCTTGACCGCCCGAAGCTGGAAACCCTCAGCTGCGAATGCTACGGCGTGGTCAGGCGGGACAACAGTCGCCTGGAATCCAGGGGCCTAGGGGTCTAGGCTACTCAGCGCTCGCTTTGCTTCGGTTTTGACCCGATACATGGCCGCATCCGCGTGGGGCAGCAGCGCTTCCAGGGTTTCGCCGTCGTTTGGAAACAGGCTGATACCCACGCTGAGAGTCAGTGATTCCCAGTGGCCCTCCCGGCGCAACAGTTCCGCGGCGGACTCGCGCACTTTATCAACGACCGCAAATGCCTGTTCGTGTTCTGTAAGGTCGCTTAACAGCACCACAAACTCGTCACCGCCGTGGCGGCACACGTGGTCCGTTGAGCGCACACAGCCCAACAGCCTGAGGCCCAGAGCCTGTAGGATTTCATCGCCAACAGCATGGCCCAGGGTATCGTTCACTTCCTTGAAGTTATTAAGATCAATGAACAGCATCACCATTTTCTTTTCATGCCGCCGGGCCAGCGCCGCAGCCTGCTTGAAGCGTTCTTCAAAGGCATAGCGGTTGAGCAGGCCGGTCAGGGAATCGTGCTGCGCCATGTAGGCCATTCGGGCGGTTGTTTCCGCAGAATAGCGTGAATCATGGAACTTGATCAGCGCGCCGGTGACTTCGCCTTTTGCGTTACGTAAGGGTAAGGCAGCGTCTTCAATGGCGAGTTCCCGGCCGTCCCGCGTTTTCAGCAGGGCGCTGTTATGCAGCTCCACGGGTGTTCCGGTATCCATAACGTGATGGGCCAGGTTGGCCCTGATCACCCGGCTGGTTACGTCAACGACCTGGAAAATCTCTTCCAGTGGCCGGCCCAGCGCATCCTTGCGGCTGAAACCGGTCAGGGTCTCAGCCGCGGCGTTGATGTAGCTGATGTTCGCGCCGGTATCCGTAGCCAGAACCGCATCGCCCACGAAGTCCAGCATGGTGTAAGCCAGTGCAGCGTCATCCGCGGTATGGTCTTTTTTCCTCGTGGCTTTGATCTTTGCACGCTTGAGTGCGCCACTCCGGTCCCCTTTGTTGGGGGCAGAATACTGAGCGGCTCGATTGAAGCTCAACATAGTTTGCTTCCTAGTTTTCGATAATGACTTCAACGCGACGGTTCTGCTGGCGGCCCATGGCGGACGTATTGTCAGCTACGGGGCGCTCAAGGCCGAGGCCGGACACCGTGAGCCTCTGGCCCTGCACACCGTGGTCGGTCAGGTAGCGGCGAACAGATTCCGCTCTTTGCAAAGACAGGGTCTGGTTGAATGACGCACTGCCAACATTATCGGTGTGGCCCTCAATCAGTACATCCCGGTCCGGGTAGGTGCTGAGAAAGTCCACCAGCTTTTCCAGGTTGCGGTTAGAGCCGCCCTGCAGGTCTGCACTGCCAGAGGCGAACAGTACGTCACCCAGAGTCAGTACCAGGCCACGCTCGGTCGCTTCTGCCTCGAGCTCGTCGATCTGCCTCTGCATCTCTTCCGCCGCTTTTGCAGTCGTGGCTGCAGCTGCCATCTCGGATCGGCGGGCGCTTTCTGCGTCTGCGCGAGCAGTGTCTGCCTCAAGCGTACGGGCTGCCAGCCTGGCGGCGTCACGCTCCTCGCCCATACGCTGCCGATCCGCTTCCATCTGGCGGGTAGTGGCCGTTGCCCGGGCGATTTCCACCATGCGGTCGGCCATGTAGACACGGTGCTCGGCTAACGCCGTCTGGTCGTTATCAACAGGCTGTTCGGCCAGCTCGACGGCGGCTTCTGCATCGCGCAGCTCTATCCGGGCGTTACGGGCCGTTTCGGGGTTACTCTGCAGTTCGGTCAGCTTCTGCCGCACATCCAGCGCCGCAGGCGGGGTTTCCGGTGCCATGGCGCAGGCGGTCAGCAACAGCGAAGACAGCACAATAGTGGCGCCGGTCTTGCCGCCAAACGGTTTTTTCAATAGCGATACACTGTTCATTAAAGCGTTCATTTCTGCTCTCCCTGGCGGCCCATTTCTACATCCAGGGCATCGGCGCCGCGGCCCATTTCACGATTGATTTCCGCCGCCTTGGCGGCTTCCGTTCTGGCCATTGCAAGGCTGGCAGCCACACGGGACTGATTGGCCAGCTGGTCGGCTTCGGTCATGGACTCTTCGGCAACCGCCTTCTCGGCCATTACCAGTTGCGCGCGGGCTTCTTCCAGCTCGGCACCGGCGTATTGCCGGGCATCGGCCTGTTCCGCTCTGGCAATGGTATCTCTGGCGGCGTTCAGCGACTCGGTCGGTGGTAGGGGTTTCGAAGCACACGCTGCCAGCAGCGATGCCAGCACCAGTGTGCAAAATAGAGGAAATCGACGGTTTATAATGCTTGCGGGGAAAATTCTCATAGCCTGGCTCCCTGTCAATCCGGAGCTGCCGTAACCCTTGAGGGTTCAGACACTCACGAGCCATTCCTGCTCGCAGACTCTCCTTATTCAGAACAATCTAACAGCTTCTCGCCAGGGGCTCGGTTCGCTAACGCACACAGGGTGCCTGAATGCCCAATTGTGCCATCGCCGCTGTTTAAGGCCGGTTTCCCGGAGTAGTATGAAAACCAGAAACAGCGAAAAGCTGTGATAAAAAGGAAACGACAATGACACCCACCGGCGAAATCTCCTGGACAGAAAACAGGGCGCAACTCCGTGTAGATGCAGAAGAGCTGCTTCGGGGCGGCGCAGCCACGGTTGCTAAAATCGGGGGTGGCGCCCTGGGGGTTGAAGCACTGGCGCTGTTGTACCGCCGGGCCAGTGATCCCGACTTTGCAGCCGATGCACTTAAGTTACTGCACGAGTTACAAACCCACCAGGTGGAACTTGACCTTTTGCTGGAACAGCTTCAGGCCAGCGAATCCGATCTCACCGAAGAACTGGCCCATTATCAGGCGCTGTATCAACTCGCCCCTGTTGCCTACCTGGTCGTCGCGAGGGATGGCCGCGTCATCGAGAGTAACACCCTCGCCGGGGAACTCCTGGGTTTTGCCCCGGAACATTCCGACGAGCAGACGCTGACCCAGTACCTTTCCCCACCGGGACGGGCAGAGGTCGCCAACCTGATCGAAGGACTGGTCGCACCGGGTGCGGTCGCAACCTGCACAGCCACGCTTGCAGGCAACCCCGATTTAAAGATTGCAATCAGGGCCAGCCTCAACCCACCCGGAGATAAGGTCATGATGGTGGTGTCTCATTGCCCGGCTCCGGACACCGCTCCCATCCGGTCCTGATGCGCATTGTCGGAATCGGAGCTTCCGCGGGCGGCCTGGAAGCGCTTGAAGATTTCTTCCGCCATACCCCGACGGATACGGGCATGGCCTTTATTGTGGTCCAGCACCTGGATCCGACCCAGAAAGCCCTGTTGCCGGAGCTGTTGCAGCGAGTTACCGCCATGCCGGTGCAGGAGGCCCAGCAGGACGCGGACATTCAGCCCAACGCTGTTTATGTAATCCCCTCCAACGCCGAAATCACCGTAGTGGATAGCAGGATCAAGCTTGACCAACCCCTGGAGCCCAGGGGACTGCGGCTGCCGATCAATGTACTGTTTTCCTCTCTGGCCAGCGCGCGTAGCGAGCAGGCCATTGCTGTTGTACTTTCGGGAATGGGTTCTGACGGTACCCTGGGCCTGCAGGCCATCAGAGCCATGGGCGGTCTGGCGGTCGCTCAGGAACCCGGTTCCGCCGAGTTTGACGCCATGCCACGCAGCGCCATCGCCACCGGCTGCGTGGATATTATTGCTCCGGCCAGTGAGCTGGCAGAACGCATACTGGCTTACACCACCCGCGTTACCGAACCGGAACGGAACCCGCCACCGTCCAGAGCGATGGAGCCTATCAAGGCGGTCATCGCTATTCTGCAGAGCAACACCCGGCACGACTTCTCGCTTTACAAACCCAGCACAATACTGCGGCGGATCGAACGTCGGATGGCAATCCACAGCGTCGCGACCCTGCCTGACTATGTCCGTTACCTGGAGGATAACAGCCAGGAAGTACAACTGTTGTTCAAGGAGGTTCTGATAGGCGTCACTGCTTTTTTCCGCGACACCGAGATGTGGGACCTGCTGTGCGAGGAAGGGCTTCCGGAGCTGATCGCACGGATTCCCCCCGGCGAGAGCCCGAGGGCGTGGGTGGTGGGCTGTTCAACCGGGGAAGAAGCCTATTCCCTTGCCATGGTGTTCACCGAAGCACTGGAGCGTTTGCGGCCCGGGCAGAATGCCAGCTTCCAGATTTTTGCTACCGACCTTAGCCTGGAGGCCGTCAACCTCGCCCGCGCAGGGCATTATCCCCAGAGTATCGAAGGGCAGGTATCGAAACAGAGGCTGGCGCGTTTTTTTACCCGGGGCGAGAAAGATTACCAGATCAGTCAGCCCATCCGGGAAAAGGTGCTGTTCGCCCAGCACGACGTCATTCTGGACCCACCGTTCACCAAGCTCGACCTGCTGGCGTGCCGCAATCTGCTGATCTATTTTGACCCCATGCTGCAGCGTCGACTGCTGCCGCTGTTTCATTACAGCCTGCGTGAAAACGGGCTGCTGATGCTGGGCAGCTCCGAAACCGTGGGCAGACTGAACCATCTGTTCGAGCCCCTGCAGAAGCATCTGCGGCTTTACCGGAGGCTGCAGCATAATTCCATCAGCGACGCCCGTTTTCTGCTCAAGTCGTTTCCGCCGCTATCCACACTATCGAAGGAGCAGCCCGTGCCGGCGCCCACCGTTTCCCCAAAAGCCAGCGAGAACCTGCAATCCGCTGCCGATCGTCTGCTGTTGCAGACCTATTCACCGGCAGCGGTGGTGCTCAACCAGGATGCGGACATCGTCTATATCAGCGGGCGTACAGGCAAGTACCTGGAACCGGCTGCAGGCAAAGCCAACTGGAATATCCATGCCATGGCGCGGGAGGGGCTGCGCACGCCCCTGTACACGGCGTTGAAACAGGCGGCCCTGCAAACGCAGCCTGTCGAGCTACGCAACCTGGTGGTGGAAGCCGGCGCCGACCGGCAACAGGTGGATGTAACGGTGCAGGCACTGAACGAACCGGCAGCTCTCAAAGGCATGACCATGGTTCTGTTCCGGGATATTCCTGCCGCTACCCGGCGCAGACGAGCAAAGCGGGCCGCGGAAGCGGATCCCGACCAATCCCGTGAAATCGAGCGATACCGGCAGGCCATTGAACAGTTGACCGAAGAGGCCAAGCATTCCAGGGAAGAGCTGCAGGCCTCCAATGAGGAGCTTCAATCCACCAACGAGGAGCTTCAGTCTGCCAATGAGGAACTGACCTCATCCAAGGAAGAAATGCAGTCAATGAACGAAGAACTGCAAACCATCAATACCGAATTACAGACCAAACTGGACGACCTGGCGCTGGCCCAGAGCGACATGCAGAATGTGCTCAACAGCATCGAAATTGCCATTCTGTTTATGGACCAGAGCCTGAACGTGCGCCGCTACACGGCCCGGGCCTCCAGCATCATCAGCCTGCGGGAAAGCGACGTGGGCCGGCCACTGAGCGAGCTGACCACTAAACTGCAATACCCGGAGCTTGAGGACGATGCCCGGAAAACCCTCGATACCCTGATGGTCAGTGAGAAACAGATCGAAACCAACGAGGGCCGCTGGTTCTCTATCCGCATCATGCCCTACCGCCGACTGGACAATGTGATTGATGGCGTGGTGATGACCATGGTCGACATCACCGACACCAAAACACTGGAGTCCAGCCTGCGGAATAAATCTGCTCCACCGCCGGGCTCCTGAAGGGTTCGCCTGTCCTGATCCACTTCTTTCGCCTTGGTGTTCTAGCGAACAGACCCGCGGGCCCACTGCGCCTACATTGGTATTTCATCCTGAATCTGATGTTAGGCCGTAGTTCAGACCGTTTCCGGCAATAACGCTGGTGCGGCAACCGCCCCGATGAGGTTCAAGGAGCATTCAATGAATCAACTACATTCGCTCGCATTCTACGCATTGATGGTACCCGCCATCTCACTGGGTGCCAGCACCGCCCTGGCCCAGGAATCCACCAGTTCCGGTACTGAGCAGTCACAACCAGACGTTCAGAAAAATCAGGACGAAATGAAGTCCACCACCAGCGCTCCGCAAGCGAGTCAGTCCGGCATGCAGAAGAGTCAGGCCGGTATGGACAATAACGGCTACATGGCCTCTGCCCCGATGAACGGCATACATGCGAGCGACCTGATGGGAGTCCAGGTGACAACCACCGGCGGCGACGAGGTAGGTCCGGTCAGTGATCTCGTTATTGACCAGGATGGCCAGGTTGTCGGCATAGTGCTTGGCGTTGGCGGTTTCCTTGGCATGGGCGAGAAAAATGTCGCCATTGGCTGGGATGAAGTCAGCATAACCGGCACCACCGATGAGCTGGAGCTGCAGATTGACCAGTCCCGTGACAGCCTGATGTCTGCTCCGGAATTTGGAACTGAAACACAAGAGTAAACCTGAAGAAGAATCTGCTTGAAGTTTAGCCGCAATCGAGGAGCGGTTTTTTGGCAAGGCTCAGGCCTTGCTTTTTTTACGACTGCGCATCCCCTGTTGGCTGTGCCACGGGTTATGCGCGGTTTGTCTGTGTTCAAAGGCAAGAAGTTTGACATGTCATCCAGCAACTCAGGACAAACGCCATGGAAACAAACGACCCGAATACCCAACAAGGCAGGGGTGCGCAACCACCTCCCGAATCACCACCACTGGCTGGTACATCGTCAGACCAGGCGGGCGCAGCCGGGAATGAAAAGCATTCCGAGCCAGGCGTCGAATCCGGTTCCACTGAAGGCGGCACCAGCGAGCTCGCCGTTGAAGTGAAAAAAGCCGCAAAAGCCAAAGTGAAAGAAGGCACTGACAGCGCGAAAAGGACGGTTATCAGTTCCGCCAGTCACGGCGCTGAGGCCCTGGGTCGGGCAGCGGAGACTTTTCGGAATCAGGGAGAGGACACTCTTGCCCGGACAACCACCAGCATCGCGACCGGGCTGTCTGAATACGCCGAACGGCTTGAAAAACGCACCCCTGAGGATGTGATTCAGGATCTGGCGCGCGTGGCTCGCCGGAACCCGGCGGTTTTCGTGTTGGGCAGCGTGGCGGTTGGCATCGCTTTAAGCCGCTTTTTCAAGGCATCGTCAAGATCGGCTGGTGGACACGGCTGAGGGCACAGATGCGCTCAAATACGCAATTCCAGGAGGTTAAAATGACCGATGCCGCTCAGAAGGGAAATCTCGATTCGCCCCGGTCAAATGGTGGCACTCAACCTGCCAGCCAATCCGAGGACAAAGTGCCGTTTTATGAACTGATCCGGCATCTGGTCGACGATTTCGCCCTTCTTTTCCGCAAGGAGCTGGCTCTGGCGGGCTCGGAAGTGTCCCACACGGTCACCGACACCGGTAAAGCCGTCCCCGGCCTGCTCAGCGCTGTGATGGTATTGAACTCCGGATACCTGTTCCTGCTCGCCGCCGCCACATTGGGACTTGGACAAGTGATGGAGCTTTGGATGGCCGCCCTGATTGTTGGGGCTGTAGTAACGGTTACAGGGCTGATTATGGTATCGGCAGGCAAAAAGAAGCTGGCAGCGGCCAGCCTGAAGCCGGAACGCACCATAAACGGCGTCCAGAAAAACATGGAATCACAAAAAGGACATGCGTGATGACTACCATAAAAGAGCAATTCAAAAACGACCTGCATAAAGACCCCGAAGATCTGGAGCGTGAGGCTGACGATGCCCGGGCAAATCTTGAGGGCACAGTGGATAAGCTGATGCACCAGCTTTCACCCAGGGAACTGATCGATCGGGGAATTACAATGGTCCGGAACACAGGTGATATCAACTTCGTTCGCAATGTCATCAATCGGGTGGAGAGCAATCCCGTTCCGACCGCGCTTGCGGGAGTGGGCCTGATCTGGCTGATGACTGCATCCAGCAGCCCCAGGTCGCCCTCCCATGCCGTCGCCGAACGTACCCGGGAGGCTGGCCACAAAGTAGCGGAAGGCGCCCGCAGCGGGCTTCGCGATGCACGCAGTGGCTATAGCCAGTTATTCAATGAACAGCCCCTGTTGATTGGCGCTCTGGCGTTGGCAGCCGGCGCCGCGCTGGGCGCTCTGCTGCCACGAACATCAACGGAAGATCGCGCGATGGGAGAATGGAGCAACAGGGGCACAGACGCGCTCAAGGAAAAAGCAGAGGAAAAACTGCAGGATTTTCAGGGAACGTCTTCCCCTGACCGTGCAGACCGCGATGCCGCATCAGCCTACGACATGCCCCCGGCCTCGCCTGGAACAGGTCGGGAGCCCGGCAATACCCATCACGGAACCATCTGAAAACCTGCTTGATGCTCAGCCTCAGTCGGGGAGCGGATGTTGGCAAGGCTCAGGCCTTGCTTTTTTGATACTGGACGGAATCTGCCACAGCCCCGCAGCCAGGGTCATCCGGGCTGACGTTGCACGAAGTTACCGGGTTCCCCACCAGCGCCTTTACGACGGCGTGAGCGCTATCCGCCAGTGCCCGGGCGTTGTAACCGCCCTCAAGCAGTATCACCAGGCGGCCGTCGCACAGCTCATCTGCCAGGTTACTCATGCGTTGAGCAAGAATGGCAAAACCGGTTTCATCCATGGTGCAGGTCATATCAAGGTAGTGGCAATCGAAGCCCGAGGAAACCAGCAGAATATCCGGTTTGAATGCCTTCGCCGCCGGCTTCACCACCTCGTCAAAAACCTTCAGCAGTGCCGCGTTGCCGCTGCCCGGAGGCAAGGGGACGTTGAGCTGGGAGCCGACTCCCGCTCCGGTCCCGGTTTCATCCTGGAGGCCGGTGCCCGGATAGAACGGTGCGGCACAGTGGCTATCAACCACCAGCACGGAAGGGTCGGAGTAGAAGATTTCCTGCGTGCCATTACCGTGGTGCATATCCCAGTCCCAGACCATCACTCGCTGATAGCCAAGGCTCTCACGGGCATGGGCGGCGGTCACCGCAAGGTTGTTATACAGGCAAAACCCCGAGGCCCGGTCGGAATGGGCATGATGGCCCGGTGGCCGAACGATACAGAACGCCCGCCGGGCCTCACCCGCCGAGATGGCCTCAACCGCGCTGATGCCTGCTCCGGCAGCCAGGCGGGCCGCTTCCACACTGCCCCAGGACACCGCCGTGGTGTCTTTGGCGAGCCAGCAGGATTCACCGTCCAGCGACTCGATATGAGCCACATAGGTCTTGTCATGAACCCGCTCGAGCTGCGCGGTGCTGGCCGCCGTCGGCAGCATCCAGTGAACCCCGTCGATTGGCTCAAGCATCAGCCGGTCGACGATCGCGGTCAGTCGGTCCGGGCGCTCCGGGTGGGTGTAGGTTTCCAGGTTACTGCCGGGATATTGCAGCGTAATCATTGCCTTGACGGCGTCAGTCCAGGCCGGGTGACCGGGGTCCCATCCATGGGGGTTATGGCCGAGCATCCGCAGGTCGTAGTAGACCAATACTGGTGTTGTCATAGTCATCATTCAGTCTGGAGTTGCCCGCACGGCCGGCTGCCGTCACGAACTGGAATTTTGGCAAACTTTTCGTCCGCCTGAGTTTATTAATCGGGCGACAGGTTTTCAGTTCGTCAACACACATAGCCACGAAAGTTTACCAAATGACCACCGACATCCCCGGGTGCTGTCAGTAACCTTCGGCCATGAACCCAATTCTGTTAGCACGGTACCGTCCCCTCCGGCCGGGCCCCTTGTTGATCGCACTGATAGTGGTCGTCTTTCTGCCGCTGTCGCTGCCCCTGTCTGCCGCAGACACGAAGACCGGATACCGGCTGCTTGAACTGGACGGCTATCTGGTGAAATGGGGCGAGCAGCGATTGGGAATGGGGGCGAAGATCAGCTATGCCTTTGCAGAGGAAACACTGCGGTTCGATGACGCTCGCAATTGTGGCGTCCTGGCACCGATAAAAGCGCTATCCACGAAGGACCTGCCCTTCGAGACGCTGGCAAGGGAAACGGCCGCCGCGTTCCGGATGTGGGAACGCGCTGCCAACCTCTCGTTTCAAAGGGTTACGGATGCCCGCGATGCGGACATCATTCTCGGGGCGCAGGGCCAGCCGCGTCGGCGGGCCTTTGCCAATGTAACCGTTGCACCCCACGAAAAAGGAGACCTGCGCGCCATCGACCAGGCCCTGGTATGCCTGAATCCACAACAGAAATGGAAAGTCGGATTCGGTGGCGACACGGAAAGCTACGATATTCGCTACACGCTGATTCATGAAATTGGCCATGCCATCGGCCTGGACCATCCCGGCCCTTCCGGGCAGGTGATGGGCTTTCGCTACACCGAGAACTTCCCCGGGCTGCAGCCAGGTGATCTGCGCGGCATACAACGCCTCTACGGTGCAAGGCCCGGTGACAGCCAACGGGTCACAGTCACCGACTCCGGCCCAGTCGAATCAACGCTTTAACCTGGCTTAGAAGTTATAACCCAAACCCACGGTATAGGCCCAGATGCCGTCATCCTGGAACGCATCGGTGGCGTCATCGGTGTCGCTGAACAGGAACTGGTACTCGGCGCGCGCCAGGAAATAGGTCTTGGTCTGCACGTAGTACTTGATACCCGTTTCCAGCCCGGCAAAGGCACTGTCCTTGACGCCATCACCGTAAATGCCGCCAAGGCTGGCACCCACAAAGGGCCGCGCGCGATCGTTCAGGAACTGATAGTCGAGGTAGCCGCGGGTTGAGCCATTCCAGAAATCATCGTTGACGCGCTCGCCTTCGATATCGGCGTAATTGACACTCTGGCGGATACCCGCCACGACGTTACTGCGCAGATACCAGCCCAGATCGCCGGTCAAACCGAAACTGCCGCTATTGAAATCCCGGTCGTTACTGCCGGTTCCGGAAATGGAGAATTCACGGTCGCCCTCGCGCGGGCCAAACTCAGTGGATTGAGCGGACACTGCCAGGGGCAAAGCACCGAGAAGGCAGAAAGTGATCGCCGCAGTCTTGATTCTGATCATGAGAAGCTCCTTGCTTACATTGTTCAGATTGCATTTCCATAAAGCGCCAATTGATCAATGGCGCGGGTTGTGGCGCAGCGAATGCTGGTATATTTCTCCGTTGCAGGCGCACACCCTCATGATCGCGGCTGGACCACACCTCCGTCTGTTCGTAAGCACACACAGGGCACTGAAAAGAATCTCAGGGACGCCACCAGTGGGTCATTATCGGTTTGACCGTCAGCCCGTGGATAATAATCGAGAGCACAATCACAACCAGCGTAATGTGTATGAGCTCCACGGCCAGCTCTTCTGGCAGGCCAAAGACAACGGCAAACATCAGATAGTAGATGGACCCGATTCCCCGCACGCCAAACCAGCCAACCAGAATCTGCAGTCGCCAGGATGCACCTGAACCAAGCAAACCGAGGATAACGCTGGCCGGGCGCACCACCACAAACAGGAAGAGCGCCAGACCAACGGCCCGGAAGCTCCAGGAGTCGATGAACAGCATGCCACCCAGCAGCACCACCAACATCAGTTCGGACAGGCGTTCAAGGGGTTCCTTGAACGTTAACGAGCCCTCCGATACCTGGCTGGGGGCCTGCAGGCCGGATTCGTCCGGGTGATCATAGGATCCGGCAAACGGATCCGGCGCTTGCACAGGCTGCTCGGAACGGGCCAGCGTCAGTTCCGACTGGCGCAGCGAAATGGCGGCGACAAACACACCCAGAAATCCCCAGCCTTCGACCAGAAGGCTTACACCATAGGTCAGGCCGATCAGGCCCAGGCCAAGAAAGTCATCCAGTAACGGGCCCTGTCTTCTGAGATATCGCTGCCCCCGGACGATCTGGGCCAGCAATCGTCCCGACACAAGCCCGACAACCACAGCAGAACCCGTTGACCACAAAACGTCCTTGAGGACCCAATCGCCAAGCAATTCATTGCTGGCCGGGGCCCCTAGCAATAGCAGCCCCAGCATAACGAACGGAAAGGCGCTGCCGTCGTTCATGCCGGCTTCACTGGTCAGGGTAAACCGCAACGGGTCGGTATCGCCCATATGCCGGACCTGAACCTCCGTTGCCAGTACCGGGTCCGTGGGCGCCAGTATGCCCCCCAACAGAATCGCCGCACCCAGAGGCAGGCCAAGCACGTAGTAACCGAAGGCCGCGGTCAGGGCGACGCTGATGGTCATGGAAATAACGGCCAGGCGCAGGGGGGCACGCCATGTTTTCCATACGAATGGCACGGGCATTTTGGTGCCGGCAATAAACAGCGACAGCAGAACGGCAAGCTCGGCAAGCACTTCCAGCAGATGCGACTGTTTCAGCGGATTAAAATGAAAAACGCCCAGGATGGACGGGCCCAGAAGCACGCCGACACTCAGATAGACCATAGAGGGCGTCAGGTTCAGACGCTGAAGAACCGGGGAACGCAGACCCATCAGAATCAGCAGGGTTCCGATCACGACAAACCAGACGGCGTTGGTCAAAGTTATCCCCTCAGATTCATATATGTTCCGGCAGCCTTCTCCCGTTTTTCACGATGCCCGAAAAGCACCATAGCCTCTGTGCGCTAACCCACCCCGGGGCCTTCTGTGTTTGTTAACGCACAGACCGTCGCCGCGTTCGGGTCAATGATGATGTGACGGTGGCACACGGTTCCTTGTGACGCGGGCTGCCGTGCGATGAACCCACTATCTGGCCGCATGGCCAAAGGAGTTGACATGAATAGGGACACCATTGAAGGCAACTGGAAAGAAATCAAGGGCAGAGTAAAAGAGCAATGGGGCAAGCTGACGGATGATCGCCTGGACGAGATTGCCGGCAAGCGTGAACAGCTGGCGGGCGAGATTCAGCAGGCTTATGGCGTAACCAGAGACGAAGCGGACAAGCAAATCGAAGACTTCGAAAAAACCGCCAAGCACTGATAGATCCCGCAATGCCCTGATACTGCTGCCTGCAGGACTGTTTCGCAGGCAGTGTTTAAATGTCAGACCCTTTACACCGCAAATCTGACAAGTGCTTCCCTGCGAATCAGGCCGATCACTCGTCCCAGTCCTTTTGATCAACGGTATAGAGCGCCCTTCCGTCCAGCGGTTTGTCCGGATCCTGAAGAATCGAATAGACCTCTCCCCCGGTATTGAAGTCTTCCAGCATCGGGAAATTTTTTGGGGACAGATCCGGCGTAGCCGGCAAGACCAGGCTGAAGACAAGTGCATGCAATGCAGCAATCACTTTCCCGAGAATCCAGGTGACGAACACGATAGTGACCACCAGGGTGGCCGCGTTGAGAGCGGCAAGGGTATAGCGAAACATCCGATGCTTGCCGGTTGGAAAAACGATGGGCGCTACCTTCTGGGCTTTCATGAGTCTCCCTCTCCTTTTCTCCATCTACACGCCATGATGCTGGGCGTTTGCCGGGCGCCGTGGATTCTGGGCGCAGTGCGAGAATTGTGAAAATACCGCTTCATTTTGGTTACTGCCAGGCGACATGTCGGTGCGCTAACGCACGTAAACCTGAAAACGAGCTTTCGACCATCCTGTCCTTTTGTGTTGGCAAGCGCACCGACCGATGACAGGAAAACCCAGTATAAACACCATAACGTCAGACCATGAACAGGTATCAGAACCGGGCGGTTGTTAACCATGCCTCAGCGCAGCGAGGAGTTCTTGAACAAAAGACTATTTAATGCCGTCGAGCTTCGCCTGTTTCGCTACACAGCGGTGCTGTTGTCCCTGGTTGCCCTGACGGCGCTGGCCGGGGCGGTGTTATGGGCACTCGCCTGGATACTGGGTACATTCGACAATCTGCTGCTTTCACTTTGCCTTTCGGGCATTCTGGCACTGGTGCTTTATCCCGTGGTGGAGTTTCTCGAGCGTCGCCTGCATTTGCCGCGCCTGCTTGCCATTCTCATTTTGTTGACGGTCTTTTTTGGCGGGATCGCCGGCCTGATTCTGCTGTTTATCCCCACCCTGGCCAGCCAGACTGTCGAGTTAATGACCCTTGTGCCCCAAACGCTGGCCAGCTGGCAGGAACACTTCGAGATCTACTTCCCGGAGCTCACCGCCATGATCTCGGCCACCATCGAGGGCAATGGCGAAGAGAAGTCGGCGCCGGTAATGGAGGATCCGGGTGCAACCATCGTGTCCTATCTGGGAATGCTGGCGGGGCTGAGCTTCGTGCCGCTTTTCCTTTTTTTCACTCTGCTGTCCGGGGACCTGCTACGTGGGCAGGCAAACGAAATTCTGTCCGTCTTCCGCAAGCCCACCCAATTGAAAGTGATGTACTTTACCGACGTGTTCCTGGGATACGTCACCACCTTCTTTCAGGGACAATTGCTGATCGCCCTGTGCATGGGGGTTCTCTACGCTCTGGGATTTACGGTGATCGGGCTGGAATTTGGCGTACTTGCCGGGCTTGCACTGGGGCTGCTGAACATTATTCCCTTTCTGGGCTCCCTGATCGGCCTGCTGGTGGTGCTTCCGATTGCCTATATGCAACCGGAGGGAGGTGTTGAACTACTGTTTCTGGCGGCGATTGTATTTGCCCTGGTGCAACTGATTGAAAGCTGGCTGCTGACACCAAAAATCATGGCCAATCGCTCCGGGCTGCACCCGGCATTGGTGGTTATCTCGCTGTTTTTCTGGGGCACGATTCTGGGCGGCATTACCGGTATGGTACTCGCGGTTCCCCTGACCGCATTTTTCGTCGCGATTTGGGCTGAAATAAAGGCAAGCCTGGCCTATGCGCTGGATACCGGGGACCAGGGTTTATAGCACTGGAGAGCTGACCCACTCTGCCACGCCCTCCCCGGCGCCTTTGCGGATGACTCGCGCCCGCAACAGGGTGGTGGGTGCGTCCGGATCGATCACCGTAATCGGCACCGACATGTCCACCTCGTAGGCCAGGCTGGCCGCAGGGTAGACCTGGAGGGAAGTGCCGATAATCAGCAACTGGTCGGCGGTTTTCACCACGTCCGCGGCGGTAGCCAACATGGGCACCTCCTCCCCGAACCAGACCACGTGGGGTCGAAGCTGGGAACCGTGCTTGCAGGTGTCACCCGGATGGATGTCGCGATAGCCCAGGTCGTAAATCAGACTCTGGTCGACAGAGCTTCTGGCTTTGGTCAGTTCCCCGTGCAAATGAATTACATTGGAGGAGCCGCCCCGCTCGTGCAGATCGTCCACGTTCTGGGTGATGACGGTAACCTGATACGCTTTTTCCAGTTCCGCCAGCAACCGGTGGCCACGATTGGGTTCGGCGTGTTCGAGCTGTCGACGCCGTTCGTTATAGAAACGCAGCACCAGCTCCTGATTGCGCTCGAGGGCTTCCGGGGTGGCCACGTCATAAACGCTGTACTGCTCCCACAAACCGCCGTTGTCGCGGAAGGTGGACAGCCCGCTTTCGGCACTCATCCCGGCACCGGTGAGAACCACGATATGATCTTTCATGGGATACCCTGTTACTGTCAGAACCAGCGCGGCTCTGGCTTGCTCCGCTTCTGGATCAGAATGCCATACTGCTGAAGGATAGCAATGAGGGTCTTGGTGTCGTCAATATTGAGGAAGGCGCCAACGGGGATTTCCTCCTCCCGGAACTGCAGGTGGAGTTTCGGAGGTGTGAACGGGTGTCTCGCTTCATCCTGCCAAACGCGAGTGTACTGGCGCGGCATTTCCCACTCGGCTTCCTTTTGCTTCATGCCTTTTTCCAGGCGGATGGCGTCCTGGCCCAGAATCAGTACTTCCTGTTTCTGGCACTGCCGAGAGGTGTAATAGAAGCCAAATGCCAGCGCGGCCAGTTCCAGGCCGGCGAACGGCAGGATCACCCAGGCCCCGATCAGGCTGAAGCCGGTCACGATCAGCGCGGAAAGCGCGAACAGCCCCATCCAGATCCGCACATTGCCCTGCCAGCTCATTGAGCGATTGGGGGTCAGCAGAAAGCGGCTGACATCATTCCCCTCAAGCTGTTCAACCATACCCATGCCCTGCCGTTGATGCGATTGGCGTTAACCTGGGGTATCAGTCGAAAATCTTACCGGGGTTCATCACTCCGTTGGGATCAAAGACCTGCTTGATACCCCTCAGGTACGCGATTTCTGCCGCGCTGCGGGTGTATTCCAGATAGGCCTTCTTGGTCATACCCACGCCGTGCTCGGCGGATACGCTGCCACCGTAGCGCTGGACAATCTCGAAAACCCATTTGTTGACCTGCTGACACTTTTCAAAAAAATCCTCTTTCGCCATTTCTTCGGGTTTGAGGATATTCAGGTGCAGGTTGCCGTCTCCAATGTGGCCAAACCAGATGATTTCAAAGTCCGGATAGTGCTCGGTGACCACCGCATCAATTTCACGAAGGAACCCGGGCACCCTGGACACCACCACGGAGATATCATTCTTATACGGCGTGCGCGGCGCGATGGACTCGGAAATCCGCTCCCGCAGTTGCCACAGGTTCTGCGCCTGGGTTTCACTCTGGCTGATAACGCCGTCCAGCACCCAGCCGTTCTCCATGCATTGCTCGAACAATGCCATGGCATCGTCCATCACCTGATCCGACACGGCCTCGAACTCCAGCAGCGCATAATAAGGCGCCTCGGTGTCAAACGGCGCCTGCACCTGGCCGTGGGCGAGTACGTGCCCCATGGCCTGGTGGGAGAAAAACTCATAGGCGGTCAGGTCGATCTTCTTCTGGAAGGTCTGCAGCACGTCCATGGTATTGGTCAGATCGCCGAGGCCCAGCACCAGCACCGTCAGGTTCTCCGGCTGGCGGGCAAGCTTCATGGTGGCTTCGGTGATGAAACCCAGCGTGCCCTCGGCGCCCACAAAGAGATGGCGAAGGTCATAGCCGGTGTTATTTTTCGCCAGATCCTTGTTCAGCTCCAGGATATCACCTTTCCCGGTGACCACTTTCAGCCCGGCCACCCAGTCCCGGCTCATGCCATAGCGGATCACCTTGATGCCACCGGCGTTGGTGGCCAGGTTGCCACCAAGCTGGCTGGAACCGGCCGAGGCAAAGTCCACCGGGTAGTACAGATCGTGTTCTTCGGCGAAATTCTGAAGCTGCTCGGTTACAACGCCTGCCTGGCAGTGAACCATGCGGTCGCTGGCGCTGAAATCCAGAATCTGGTTCATATTGTCAAACGCTACCACCACTTCGCCGTTGGCGGCCACGGCCCCTGCGCTCAGCCCGGTCCGGCCGCCGGACGGCACCAGGGCCACCTGATTGTCGTTGGCAAACTTCACCAGCGCCTGCACCTGCTCGGTGGTTTTCGGCAGCGCAATAGCCACGGGGCTGGGCGCGTAAATTTTGGTCCAGTCCGTGCCGTAGGTATCGAGATCGGCAGGGTCCGTCAGGACTTTACCCCGGGCAGGGCCCTCGTCCATCAGCGATTTCAGCGTAGTGATAATTTGTTCAGAATTCATCGAATGGCAGTCTCACAAAAGGTTGATCAGGACGCGCTGTAAAAAGTGTGACGTATGGTATCATACGGCCCCTGTTCTGTGAGCCTGCCCGCTGTTCGCGCCACTCACAGGTCATTTCTGATGGCCAATTCAATGCCAAAAGGTTCGGAACCCAGCCCATGTCAAACACCTCTCTTGAGAAGAGCAAAATCCGCATCCTGCTGCTCGAAGGCGTTCACCAGTCGGCAATCGACACCCTGAATGCCGCAGGCTATACGAATATCGAATTCCTCAGCCACTCACTGGAAGAAGCCGAGCTGATCAAAAAGATTGCCGACGCTCACTTCGTCGGCATCCGCTCCCGCACCCAGCTTACGGAAAAGGTATTCGACGCCGCCCAGAAGCTGGTGGCCGTGGGCTGTTTCTGCATCGGTACCAACCAGGTGAACCTTCAGGCGGCAACCCGCCGGGGCATCGCGGTTTTTAACGCGCCTTTCTCCAATACGCGCAGTGTGGCCGAACTGGTTCTTGCCCAGGCCATTCTTTTGCTTCGCGGTGTGCCGGAGAAAAATGCCAAAGCCCACAGGGGCGAGTGGCTGAAGTCGGCAAAAGACAGCTACGAAATCCGTGGCAAGAAGCTTGGCATCATCGGCTACGGCAATATTGGCACCCAGTTCAGCGTTCTGGCCGAAGGCCTGGGCATGGACGTGTACTACTATGACGTGGTGTCCAAACTGTCGATTGGCAACGCCACCCAGGTGGGCACTCTGCAGGAACTGCTGAACACCTGCGATATTGTCAGCCTGCATGTGCCGGAAACCCCGTCTACCCGTTACATGTTCAAGGCCGAGCAGTTTGCCCAGATGAAGCCCGGCAGCATTCTGATGAACGCGTCCCGCGGAACCGTGGTCGATATCGACGCCCTGGCCGACACCCTGCGAAGCGGCAAGCTGCTGGGCGCGGCCATTGACGTCTTTCCGGTGGAGCCGAAGTCCAACGACGACGAATTCATCTCGCCACTGCGGGAATTCGACAACGTCATCCTGACGCCCCACGTGGGTGGCTCCACCATCGAAGCCCAGGAAAACATTGGCCGTGAAGTGGCTGAAAAGCTGGCCATGTACAGCGACAACGGCACGTCCGTGTCGTCCGTCAACTTCCCGGAAGTGGCCCTGCCTTCCCACCCGAACCAGCACCGCCTGCTGCATATCCACGAAAACGTCCCAGGGGTGCTTTCGGAAATCAACCAGGTATTCTCGGAAAACGGCATCAACATCTGCGGCCAGTATCTGCAAACGAAGGAAGACATCGGCTATGTAGTGGTTGATGTGAACAAAGAGTACGGTGAACTGGCGCTGAAGAAGCTGCTTAAGGTTAAAGGCACCATTCGGGGCCGCGTTCTGTTCTGACAGACGCGTTCTTCTTCTGAAAGGAGAGCTTCGCCTGGCCGTCAGAACGCGACTGATCGGGCGGACAGTCAGCCATAAAAATGCCCGGCCGTTGGCCAAGCCGTTTGGTTTAAGTGTGGCTGGCTGTGCTGACAATCCCTCTGGAAGCGCCTATAATACTGTACATCCGAACAGTATAGGCGCTTCCAAAAATGGGAAAGAAATCTTTCCAAAAACGACCGCCCAGAATTCCCTTCCCTGTTGAAGGTATCCAAGCCAATGGATGCCGAAATCCGACGTGTGAAAATTTTTTAACGCTCAGTTCTATCAAAATTTCTGATGGAGCTGACGAAGGTTTGGAGGACGCTTTTCAGCGTGGTGGAGGTTTCTATCGGATCTCAGGAGCCGGGAAAAACACAGCATCTCTCGTTTGTGAAATCTGCTCAGAACGTAAGAAACAAGGCGAGGACATCACTGTTGTCTCTACTACCCTTAAAAGCAACCAAGCCGTTCATGAAGAATTAACTAGAATCTCCAGCTACCTGAACGATCCTGATCTTAATTGCCCAAATAAAATTTGTGATAGTAATTTAGGTAAAAAGCCATTTTCCGTCAAGAAAAATGGAAAGACTAAAAGCGGAAATCAGCGGTTCCAATGCTTGAATTGCGGGAAAAGCTTTTCGGAACGACCCAAATCCAGGAAACAAAAGAAACCGCATGTAAATAAACTCTTATTCAAGCTTTTGGTGAACAAGGAGCCAGTCAGGCGAATAGCAGAACTCCTGGATCTTTCTGAAAGCACGGTTTACGACAAAATCAGATTCATTCATCAACGAATACACGATGATGGCACACTTCTTCCTTCTGAAGCGTCTTTTCGCAAGTACGGAGAGGACTCGATTCTTCTTAGATTTGGATAGCGGTATGAAAACCGCCTACATTTCAGCATTCCGTGAGGAAATTGCCGAAGATCGCTCGGACGGATTTTTGGTTCGGACATCAAAGTACAAAACTAATGATGAAAAGGAACAGCTTGTTGCGAAGTTCCGAAAAATGGTCTCGGTTATGTCAGGGATACCTGTGAGGCAGTTGACCTATAAAAATCTTATGGAAGTAACGAACAATATCATCGCTGAGCGCCTCAAGAAGCCTATAAAAATACCAAACTCACCTGAGTGGTGGATAGAGCACCCCTGGGTGTCGAAGGCAGAACTAGAGAAGATGGTGGCTGCTGTTACAGATCTTTCAAAGTACGAGACGATGCACCAGGCCAACCTCTACCGAATGGTAACACTGGCACCGGTAGACCGGTTCTTTATGAATATCCGAAGGATGTCCATGTACTTTGAAAGGCCATTTCAGTCTGGAACCGGCATGGGAAGGATCTGGCATGGGTACTCGGCTTACAATCCTGAGATGTATACCATCGTTGGCGATATTTTCAGAATTCATTACAACTATTGCAGTCGATCAACCAGAAAGGTCACGCCAGCTATGAAGCTCGGCCTTGCTAGGACACCGATTCCAGAGGAGAAGATTCTCTATTACAAAAAGTATTAGAGATTAATTTCCATCTCTGTCTTTGATCCCTTGAAGCTTGTCGCTCGGCAAGCTGTTAAAGATTTCATCGACATAACGCTTTTCCGTTATCATATTGGACACTATGAAGTTGATAAGCTTAAACAAGGTCTTGGCTGTGTCGCGATCATCGTTCAAATTCATAACCCCTGGATGCACAGCCTCGTTGCCTATCACTCTGACACTGTCCAAAGCTTCCTGAACCCTGTCGGGAAGACCTTTTTCAACCAGTGATTTTATGTCTTCATTAATGTTTTTCCCAGATTCACCGAGGTGGACGCATAGCTTCTGGAGTGCCAATCTCAAAAGCGCCGAAGAGCCTCTTGGCGATAGATCAAATATTGATCTGGTTTCCTCATAGTCGTCCTTAATATCGTCTGGCACGTCTTGATTCGGGGGCTCCGGCAGCAAAGGTTTGGGAAATACGATATTCTCTTGATACCAAATCGCTTGCTTGCGACAGTGTGCGCAATCTGAGAATTGGAAGTCTTTGAAATCAACAGGTGACATAGCGAAACCGCCAGGCCCGTAATACTGGCCACATGCTGCGTACCATCTTTGATTGGCATAGACTCCACAATGAGGGCACACAAAAGCTTCATTTTTATAGTTCTGGGACGCATCCATAGTCTTAATTTATCCTTATTCTTGATTGCCCTGTTCGTGTTTCCGCTTGTCAACGAGCAGAGCAGCAAACGCGGCTAGTGCATCCTCATCTTTAAAGACGACGTCAGACAAATCCTTGTAGTCATTTCTGAGACCAAAGACCTTATTCACCAGCACCTTCATCAGATCGCCCTGTAAAGCCTGCTCTTTGGTGTTTTTATCAACCTGCTCCGCAACCTTTGAGTCGTTGAAAAGGGATTTGTAGGACCCTTCAAAAAAGTTTTCTCGGGTATCTTGGTCAGAGACGTCACCGAAGATGTCGTTCAGGTGGCCGATGATCTCCGTGAGGAATTCCTTTTCACGATCAACAGGCTCTCCACCGCCACCGGAAATTGGGCGAACTGGTTCCGCTGTCCCATCGGTATCTCCATCCACCTTTTTGATCTCGTAGTGCGTCAGTACGATGCCCGAAAGATCGACATTCTCAGGAGTTACCCCTTCAAGCCTGCGACTCAAAAGTTTGGAGAAGGCTGCAAAGTTCTCAAGCTCCGCATCACTCAATTCAACAAGCTGGGCGATGTAATTGTAGACGCGAACAAACCGTGCAAGAACCGTTTTGAATTGCTTGTACTCTTCACGCTCCTTGCTAAGTTCACTGCGCTTGGCCTCAGCATAAGACATTCCTTTTTCGTCCTCTGCTTTATAGGCTTTATCAAAGGCTTTATCCCACTCTTTAATTGCGTCAGAAAGCTCATTGATCTTTGAATTGTAGATATCAGTCGGTCGTTGAGTAGCCGAGTAAAGGCGTTTATGAACATTCTCAGGCAGATCCTTCCCGATTAGGAACTTGCCACGTGCCGTTTTGAAATGCTCAAGGTCTGACTGATTGTAGATCCCAGCATTATCCAACTCTGACTTGATCTCATAGACGACATTGAGATCCTGAACTTCTGCCATCTCAGCACCCTCATCGTATGATTTGAAGGCATCCAGGATGGTTTCAGGATCGTTCACAAAGTCGATTACGTACGTTTCTTCCTTCCCTGGATAAGTCCGATTAAGGCGAGACAGGGTCTGAACTGCCTCAACGCCACTGATTTTCTTGTCCAGATACATGGCGACCAGCTTCGGCTGATTGAAGCCCGTCTGGAATTTGTTGGCAACAATCATGACGTTGAATTGAGCTTCATCGAAGGCATTACGGAGGTCTTTACCTTCCGCATCAGGGTTCAGATTGTATTCCGTGTAATCAGACTCGGGATCGAATCCCAGGGGGTCTTTAGGGTCATCCTCTCCAAGATCCTGTCCAGGCACTTTGCCAGAAAAGGCCACCAGGGCTTTGATCCCATACAGGTCGTGCTTCTTGATGTATTTATCGAAGGCCATTTTGTATTTCACAGCCTGGGCGCGACCGCTTGTAACGACCATGGCCTTGGCCTCTCCATCGAGAAGCTTCGCAACGGAATTCATGAAATGATTCGCGATGAACTCAACCTTCTGAGTCACATTGGTCGGGTGCA
>Ga0307960_1000034_pt1 | contig 67804 bp, 60 predicted proteins | sample OrgLakmetagen542_FD_201832 | JGI IMG/M metagenome (GOLD analysis project Ga0307960, IMG submission 201832) | Saline water microbial communities from Organic Lake, Antarctica - #542 | ecosystem: Environmental > Aquatic > Non-marine Saline and Alkaline > Saline | place: Antarctica: Organic Lake... | reverse complement strand
AGCGCTGGCAGACCGGTGGCTGCGGCTGCATGGCGTGCTTTGAGAATGGCATTTTCGATGAAGCTCAGCCCGGTCTCATCGGCGTCGCTAACGCCAAACTCACCCTGGGGGCTAACATTAATCGACAGCGGAGTTAGCAAACGGCTGAATTCAGCCAGTTTGCCATCATTGCCGGAGGCGAGAACCCATTGGCTCATGCCTCTTCCTCCCACAGTTCCTGGCTGAAGCTGAAGCTAAAGTCACGTTCTCCGGGAATGCTGACCACGATGTCAAACCAGAGCACTTCGCGGTCGTCAAAGCTCACCGATCCCAGGTGATAGCGGGCGTTCTGCTCTTCAACAACGCGCATCGGGAGCCGGTTGCTCTGGCCCAGCAAGTTACGTACCCGCACGACGACGGTCGAATCAGGCACCGGCACAGCAACATCATTGCGGCGCTGTTTCAGTACCGACAAATTAAGCAACGCCTGTCTACCGGAGCGAACCAGACCGTATTGCCCGGCGATTTCTGGGGTCAGCATGGTACTGTTGATAACAATGTAATGCAGTTCGTAGCCATTAAAGGTTACTTTCTGGTCAGCCTGTGCGGTGCTGAACATCAGAGCCAGACCAAGCAGCAGGGCAGTGCTGTATCGCAATATCATGAGGTCACCGTGTTATGTGGTAAAGCGCTATATCACCCATCAGATTGGGCAGTAAGTTGATTTTCCAATTAGGTTGGTGATTGCGGTCAACCACCTTTCTTTCAAGTATTTTAATGTGTCGTTCCCGGCATAACACCTCAAAGTCCCGAAATGTGAAGAAGTGAATGTTCGGGGTGTCGTACCAGGTGTACGGCAAGGCTTCCGAGACTGGCATCCGACCGTGCAAGGCCAGGTAGGAGCGCACCGTCCAGTGGCCGAAGTTGGGAAAGGTAACGATGGCCTGTTTGCCGATACGCAGCATTTCCTCGACGATGCGGTCTGGTTTGTGGGTTTGCTGCAGTGACTGGGTCATGATGACGGTATCGAAACTCTGATCATCAATGTCATCCAGGCCTTCATTCAGATTCTGATGAATCACATCCACGCCCTGGCGAACACAGGCCAGAATGTTGTTGGTATCGATTTCTAGGCCATAGCCGGTGATGTGTTTGCGCTTGCGCAACAGCGCGAGCAGGCTGCCATCGCCGCAACCAAGGTCAAGTACGTGGCTGCCATCGCTGATCCAGCGTTCGATGTAATCCAGGTCCGGGCGCATCAGGTGGCTCCTGCGTTAGTCAGTGACCCGAGAAAGCCTTCGATCAGGCTGACGTATTCCGGGATCGGGAACAGGAAAGCATCGTGTCCCTGAGGGGCGTCAATTTCCAGGTAAGTCACCGGTCGGCGGGCTCTGGTCAGTGCGCGCACCAGCTCTTCACTGCGTTTCGGTGCGAAACGCCAGTCAGTGCTGAAAGAAGCAACCAGGAAGCGACACGTGCTTTGGCTGACACAGCGGGCTAGGTCACCGTCGTGATCTCCGGCCGGGTCGAAATAGTCCAGCGCCTTAGTCATCAGCAGATAGGTATTGGCGTCAAACTGGTCGGAAAAGTTTTCTCCTTGATAACGCAGGTAGGACTCGACTTCGAAGTCGGCATCAAAATTAAAGTTTAGCTTGCCGGTGCGCAGTTCACGGCCGAACTTCTCACGCATGCTGCTGTCCGACAGGTAGGTGATGTGACCAAGCATCCGGGCCAGCATCAGGCCCCGCTTTGGTCGGATATCGTGGTCAAAATAACGGCCATGATGGAAATCCGGATCGCTGACGATGGCCTGGCGGGCCACTTCGTTGAAGGCGATGTTCTGGGCGCTGAGTTTGGGCGCTGCTGCAATGACAGCGCACCCTTTCAATCGGTCAGGGTAGTCAATCGACCAGCGCAGCGCCTGCATGCCGCCGAGACTGCCGCCGACCACGGCATGCCAGCATTTAATGCCAAGCCGGTCAGCCAGGCGTGCCTGGCTCTTTACCCAGTCGCGCACAGCCATGATCGGAAAGTCGGGGCCGTAGCGTCGTGTGGTTTCCGGATCCTCACTCATGGGTCCGGTGGAACCATGGCAGCCGCCCAGGTTGTTCAGACTGACGACAAAATAGCGGTTGGTATCAATGGCTTTGCCGGGCCCGATGCAGGCATCCCACCAACCAGGCTTACGGTCTTCGGAACTGTGATAGCCGGCGGCATGGTGGTGACCACTGAGAGCATGACAGATCAAAATAGCGTTGGATGCGTCGGCATTCAACGTGCCATAGGTCTCGTATACCAGCGTATAGCGCGACAAACTGCGACCGCAACGCAGCGGTAGAGCCTCTTCAAAATAAGCCGACTGCGGCTGGATCAGTCCAACGCTGTCGGCAGGTATGTCTGTTGGCATGTTGGCTTCCCGAAAGACCGGTCAGAAGAGCAGGTCGGTAGCGATGCAGCGGAACCTGTCATTGAAACGAACGTCACAGACCCAGGATAGGGCTAATACCACCGATGGTGGAGTAGCCTATACTCGGTAGAATCATGCCGCCAAGAATAAAGTCACGCAGAATAATCAGCACCAGAAAGGCGATGATGTACGACAAATCAAGCATGCCAATATTTAGGTTCAGACGCCGGAAGGGACCGACAAAGGGCTCCACCAACTGAGTGAGAAAACCAAGTAAGGGGTTTTGCTGCCCCGAGGAAATCCAGCTGCCGATGGCGACGATGATCATGCTCCATTGCAAAACCGTCAGTAAAATGCCGGCTACCCCCAACAATGACCAGACGGCCAGTTGAGCAGCCATAACAATGGGGTTTAAGCCCATCGCCGCAAATATCAGGCAGGCAAGAATAAACTGACCGATCCAGATACACACCAGTGAGGCGATATCGAGGCCCGCAATGCCGGGGATGATGCGGCGCATGGGTTTGAGGAACGGATCGGTGATTTGCAGCACCGTCATGGCCAGAGGGTTTCTGACATCTGCCCTGGCGATCTGTGCCAAAAAGCGCGCAACCAGGCTGATCAGTAAAATACCAAACGCCGTTTTCAAGATAAGTACGATAAGCTGGCCCAGCATTCGGGTCACTCCTTTGGTGAGTCTGTGTTAATCATACCCTGTAGTTCAGGGCGATGCCTGTACTTGAGTCAGAAGCTCAGTTTGTAACTATTCAATTAAAGCTGTTGATCGAACCCGGCATTGCTGTGCCAGCGGCAGCGATTAATCTGCCAGTTCCTGTGATAGCACTTTTGACCGGTCTATACAGGCTTGCATAGCTCGGGCAACGACGGCGTCGATCTGGTCTTGCTCAAAGCTCAGAATGGCCTGTTCGGTGGTGCCTTTGGGTGAACAGACCTTCTGGCGCAATTGTGCCGGTGTTTGGCCGGTTTGCTCAACCATGCGCGCCGCTCCCATTGCGGTTTGCACGATCAGTTTCTGGGCTGTTTCGGCATCCAGCCCTGCTGTTTCTGCGGCTTTTTGCATCGCTTCCATGAACCGAAAGAAGTAGGCCGGTGCACTGCCTGACGTAGCCGTTATGCTGTGAATGGCCTCTTCATCCTCGACCCACACAGCGATGCCTATGGCACTGAACACCTGCTCAATGGCACTGCGTTCACTGGCGTCGACAGCGGCATTGGCATACAAGCCGGTAGCACCGGTCATGACCAGTGAGGGTGTGTTGGGCATGGTGCGGATCACCGCTAAATCTCCGCCAAGCCAGCGATCGATAGCCTCGGCCGTGACACTGGCGGCAACGCTAATGACCAGGGGCTTTCGCACCTGAAACGCATTGCGCAGTGGTTCCAGTACCTGCTTCAATACCTGAGGCTTCACCGCTAGCACCACGGCCTCACTGGCCTCGATCAACCGCTGGTTGTCATCTGTGGTATGCAGTCCTTTGGCGGCAAATGCATCCCGTTTGGGCGCATTGCGATCACAGACCCAGATACGATCAGCCGGGTAGCCGCTGGCCAGCATGCCGTCGATGATGGCGCCGGCCATATTACCTGCGCCAATAAATCCAATAATGGGCTGCTGTTGCATGCATGTCTCCTTGTCGTATCCGTTAATGTAAACGGCACCTGCCCATAGTCGGGCCAGGCGATCCGTTTTTGATTGGCCGTTAGCTTTTGGTCTGCGTTGCCCGGTCTCCAAACAGTGCACTGCCCACGCGAACGTGGGTTGCGCCGCACTCGATGGCCAGTTCAAAATCACCGCTCATGCCCATCGACAGTGCCTGGCAATCGGGATAGTCAGTCATCAGTGTGTCGCGCAGACTTTTTAATTCACTGTATTGCTTGCTCAGTGTAGCGTCATCCAGATCAAGTGCCGGGATGGCCATCAGTCCGGCCACTTTCAGGTTTTTCAGCGCAGCCAGCTCGGCTACCAATGCGGCTACATCGGCGGGCGCGACGCCCGACTTGGCCGGGTCCTGACTGATATTGACCTGGATACAAACGGATAGCGGTGGCCGGGTAGCCGGGCGCTGTTCACTGAGACGACGGCCAATTTTCAGGCGATCAACACTGTGGACCCAGTCGAAAAGCTCCGCAACCTGACGGGTTTTGTTGCTTTGCAGCGGGCCGATAAAGTGCCAGACCGGCGACGGCCCCTGCCAGCGGGTGACTTTGTCGGCCGCTTCCTGTACGTAGTTCTCGCCAAGATCAGTGGCCCCGGCTGCAACGGCTGCTTGTAAGTCGGTGAGCGGCCAGGTCTTGCTGACGGCCACCAGAGTTATTTCTTCAGCAGTACGACCACTGCGAGCACAGGCAGCGGCAATACGGGCTTTTACATCAGCCAGGCGGTCACTAAAGGTCGTATGGTCGGCGGCAGTCATGATGTCCTCGAAAAGAACGGCGGTTTTAGCCAGCGTGACGAGTGTGTGTTGCTCGCAAAAAGCCAGCGTTCGGTTACACTGCATACAGACTCGGTGAGTTATCCATTGCCTGAGCCAGACAACGGCGTTTTGATGGCCAAGTCTCAAAAACCGACAGCATACCTATTTTGACACCGTCTGAATAATGTATCTTATACCCCGGCAAGGGCGCACGAGTGTGCCTTGTCTTATAAAAGCGATGCCGGTGTGCTAATCCGGACGCTATGACAGACTGGCAGTGAGGAGTCTCATGGACATTACAGAATTGCTGGCGTTCAGCGCGAAGCAGAACGCATCCGACTTGCACCTGTCATCCGGCTTGCCGCCGATGATCCGGGTCGATGGCGATATTCGCCGGATTAATCTGCCAGCCTTGTCACACAAAGAAGTCCACTCGCTGATCTACGACATCATGAACGACAAGCAGCGAAAGGACTTCGAAGAATTTCTGGAGACCGACTTTTCCTTCGAAGTACCTGGTGTTGCCCGATTCCGGGTGAACGCCTTTACTCAGAATAGGGGGTCCGGTGCCGTTTTCCGGACGATTCCGTCCAAGGTCTTGTCCATGGACGACCTGGGCATGGGTCAGGTGTTCAAAGACATTTCCATGGTGCCACGGGGTATCTGCCTGGTAACCGGGCCAACCGGGTCCGGTAAGTCGACCACACTGGCGGCTATGGTAAATTACATCAATGAAACCAAGTATGAGCACATCCTGACCATTGAAGATCCCATTGAATTCGTCCATGAATCCAAAAAATGCCTGGTTAACCAGCGTGAAGTTCACCGCGATACTCATGGCTTTTCGGAAGCACTGCGGTCCGCGCTGCGGGAAGATCCGGACATTATTCTGGTGGGTGAGTTGCGTGACCTTGAAACCATTCGTCTGGCGCTGACAGCGGCCGAGACCGGCCACCTGGTGTTTGGAACGTTGCACACCACCTCGGCCGCCAAGACCATCGACCGGATTGTTGATGTTTTTCCGGCCGAAGAGAAATCCATGGTGCGCTCGATGCTGTCTGAGTCCTTGCAGGCAGTAGTGTCCCAGACACTCCTTAAGAGGAATGGTGGCGGCCGCGTAGCAGCCCACGAAATTATGATCGGCACACCGGCGATCAGGAACCTGGTTCGGGAAGATAAGGTGGCGCAGATGTATTCAGCCATTCAGACCGGTGCTCAGCTCGGTATGCAGACGCTTGATCAGTGTCTGCAAAATATGGTGCAGCGTGGCCTGATCAGTCGTGAGATTGCGCGCGAAAAAGCCAAGCAGCCGGATAACTTCTAGCAGGTTTTGAAAAAGGCTTCCTGCCAGGCTTTGTTTAAGTAGGGCTATGTGTCTGGTTGAATTGTACGAAACGGATAGCGCTACAGCCTTTTTGCTACAGCATTGTCGGTTTCGTAAAAAAGGAATTGAGTATGGAATTTGATAATTTATTGCGACTGATGGTTGAGAAAGGTGCCTCGGACCTGTTCATTACGGCGGGCGTTCCGCCGAGCATGAAGATTAATGGTCAGGTTGTACATGTTACTAAGAACCCGCTGAGTCCCGAAAAAACGCGTGAGCTGGTCATGTCGGTCATGAGTGATAAACAGCGCATTGAATTTTCCGATACCCAGGAATGCAACTTTGCCATATCGGCCCGGGGCATCGGCCGCTTCCGGGTCAGTGCTTTTCATCAGAGAAACCTGGCAGCTATGGTGCTGCGGCGCATTGAGACGCAAATCCCCCGCATTGAAGACCTTGGTCTGCCAGAGATCATCAAAAAGTTGGCGATGACAAAACGCGGCCTGGTGTTTTTTGTTGGTGCGACCGGTACCGGTAAATCGACCAGTCTGGCCTCTATGATTGGGCACAGAAATCGCAACTCGCGCGGGCATATTATCTCCATCGAAGACCCGATCGAGTTCATTCACCAGCATGAGGGCAGTATAGTTTCCCAGCGCGAGGTGGGGCTTGATACTGACAGTTTTGAAGTGGCGCTTAAAAATACTCTGCGTCAGGCGCCCGACGTGATCATGATCGGTGAGGTGCGCACCAAGGAAACCATGGATTACGCCATGGCTTTTGCCGAAACCGGCCACCTCTGCCTGGCAACACTGCATGCTAACAACGCCAACCAGGCGCTGGATCGAATCATGCATTTCTTCCCGTCGGACAGACAGCGTCAGTTATGGATGGACTTATCGCTGAATTTGAAAGGTATTGTCGCCCAGCAACTGATTCCCACACCAGATGGCAGTGGCCGAAAGGCGATTATCGAGGTGCTGCTGAACACGCCGCTGGTATCCGATCATATTCGTAAGGGTGAGGTTCATCTGCTTAAAGATCTGATGGCCAGATCGACCGAGCAGGGTATGCAGACCTTTGATCAGGCGTTGTTCAAAGCCTATTCACGCGGTGACATTACGTATGAAGATGCCTTGGGCTACGCTGATTCGGCTAATGACCTGCGCCTGATGATCAAGCTGGATCAGGAAACGGACGCAACCCACCTGACAGGGCAGGCGTCCAAGCTGTCGATTCAGGGAACGGATGACTATTGAGTGCTGGCCCGGCGAATGCTGGTCGTTTGCTTGCCCGGGCAGCTATTAATGAGCCTGGTGCGCATCGCCTGAGTCGTTGTCTTTCATTTGTCGCAGATCGCGATAGTTACGCAGGGCACCGTACATCATGGTATGGAATTTCTGAGCGGTTAATTCGGTTTTTTCTTTATAGTCGTTGATGTCGTAGTCGCGTACCACATCGGTTTCCGGCGCGCTGCCTGGTTGACCGGTGCGCAGTACCAGCCGGGTAAGATGATTGCCGATTTGTTCGCGAATGGCTTTGACCAGGTCAAGGCCAGCACGATCGGTCTCCATGACTACGTCTATGATAGCAAGCGCCAGTTCCTCGCCCAGCTCACTGGCGATGGCCAATGCCTCCTGACCGCTCGATGCGGTATGAACGACGAGGGGCCGGTTCTCGAAGGTGAAGCGACGCAAGGCAAGCCGTGTGACCGCATGGACTTCAGGTTCATCGTCAACAACGAGTATCTGCCACCCGGCAGCAGAGGGTTTTAGGTGGTTCCCGGGGTTTTCATCAAGCCAGTTCAACGATTCCATCAATGCCTCCCTTTAATAGCAGCCAAGCCTGAAACATAACCAAACTGTCGCGGCCTTTCTTACACGATGGCACAAAGATAGTGCTTTTTTTAGGCAATGCAAAGGTCGATTGACGATTAAATTATAATAATCAGGCTAAAAAGTAGGTTCAGTGAATCCGCTGCGGCGATTGTTAGCGTTGGAAGGGATAAATGGAGCCAAACCCGGTCAATCGGGTCAGGTCATCCAGCGCTGAGCGGCTCTCGAACAATAATTGTGGATCAGCCAGATCGGCCTGAGACATGCGGTCTCGATAATGCCTGTCAACCCAATCATTGAGCGAATGGAACAGACTGTCAGTGAGTATTACACCCTGATGCATGGCCTCGTACTCGGCCTGAGTCAGTGCAACGCGCAATCGAAGGCAGGCGGGACCACCCCCGTTTTGCATTGACTGTTTAAGGTCGAATACCTCGACCTGATTGATCGGATTGCCGGAGTCGGCCATCAGTCGATCCAGATAGTCGGCGACCGGACCGGTTTCCCGGCATTCACCCGGTACGATCAGCATCATGCTGTCGTCCGCCAGGCTCAATAATTGGCTGTTGAACAAATAAGAACGCACCGCATCTTTTATGGATACTTCGGCTGTCGGAACTTCAACAGCAATTAGCCTGACGTCGCCCAGCTTGCGTTGCAATTCGTCCAGCACTGCTGGCGTATCAGCGAACGCTTCTTCGTGATAGAACAGCACATTGCGATTGCCTACGGCAATGACGTCGTTATGGAAAACACCGGCGTCGATGGTTTCCGGCTTTTGCAGAGCGAATACAGCCTGATCGTCGCCCAAACCGTGCAGGCGGGCAATGGCCTGGCTGGCTTCCAGCGTCTGTCGTGCCGGGAAACGCGTTGGTCGGGGTGCGTTCTGGTTAAATGCTGCTTGCCCGTAGACAAACAACTCGACACCGCGACTGTCGTACTGGCCGCAGAAACGGGTGTGGTTGGCTGCGCCCTCATCGCCAAAGAAACTGACCGCAGGCAGCGCATCGTGGTGCGCAAAATACCGCTCATCCCGGAAGATGGACTGCAGCATCCTGCCCGTGGTCGGGTGTTCAATAGAGCGATGGAACTTGGCATTGAGGTTGGCGGCGGTGAAATGCACCTTGCCATCGGCAGTATCGGCACTGGGGGATACGGTGCCGGCGTTGGCGGTCCACATGCAAGACGCTGAACTGACCGCACTTAGGATCGCCGGGCTCTGCCTGGCTACTTGCTCCAGAACCTGAGCGTCGGTGCCGCTGAACCCGAGTTCACGAAGGGGCCATATCGCCGGGCGCTCATGGGGCAGTAGAATACCCTGACGCAGGCCACGGTCAGCCAGCGCTTTCATTTTGAGCAGCCCCTGTTTGGCCGCTTCTTTGGGGTTGGATGCTCCGCTTTCATTGCTCAGCGAGGCGATGTTCCCATAGGAAAGACCCGCATAGTTGTGCGTAGGCCCAACCAGCCCGTCCAGGTTCATTTCAAAGCCGGTCATAAGTTCATTCCCGGTGCGGAGGTGGCCGGTTTTGTCAGTACCGGGCTTTCCATGGAGGCAACCGGATAGGCGCAATAATCGGCTGCGTAATAGGCCGAGGAGCGGTGATTGCCACTGGCACCAACACCCCCGAAAGGCGAGCCACTGCTGGCACCGGTGATCGGCTTGTTCCAGTTCACGATGCCTGCACGAATCTCATCGATAAACTGATCGAAGCGAGCCCGGTTATTCGACAGTAAACCGGCAGACAGACCATAGCGGGTGTTGTTGGCACCCTTAATGGCATCGTCAAAGGTATCATAACGGTAAATGCTCAGCAGTGGGCCGAAGTACTCTTCATCCGGAACCTCTTTAGCCTTGGTCAGGTCAATAATACCCGGGGTCAGTAATGCCGTACCGACTTCAAACCGGGTCATTTCGAGCAGGCTGCGCCCGCCTTTGGCAATCAGATTTTTCTGGGCATCAAGCAGTGCGTCGGCTGCCTGCAGGGAAACGACCGACCCCATATACGGTTGGTCGTCATCGTCCCAGTGACCGACTTTGAGGTTGCGCGTGGCCTCAATCAGGTGAGCCAGAAAGACATCTCCCTGCTGACCGTTGGCGATAAAAACACGCCGGGCACAGGTGCAACGTTGACCGGCAGAAATAAAGGCGCTTGATATGACGTGATGCAGAGCAGCCTCGGTGTCGATCGCGGTGTCGACAATCAGCGGATTGTTTCCGCCCATTTCCAACGCCAGTATTTTACCCGGCTGACCGCCATACTGCTTGTGCAGCGTTTCGCCGACGGTTGAGGAGCCGGTAAAGAACAGACCATCGATGCCAGAATGGCTCGCCAGCGCAATCCCGGTGGTTTTTGCTCCTTGAACCAGATTCATGACGCCCTCGGGCAAGCCAGCCGCTGCCCAGATGCGCATGGTTTCTTCACCCATTTTCGGCGTCATTTCACTCGGCTTGAAGACAACGGTGTTGCCAGCAATAAGGGCAGGCACAATGTGTCCGTTAGGTAGATGGCCGGGAAAGTTATAGGGTCCAAATACTGCAACCACACCGTGTGGACGGTGCCGCAATACGGCTTCGCCATCGGGCAGTTCGCTGCGAGTGACTCCGGTGCGCTGATGATAGGCTTTAACCGAAATCTCGATTTTGGCAATCATCGCACCAACTTCAGTTCGAGCTTCCCATAACGGCTTTCCGGTTTCACTGCCGATCACATGAGCCAGATGTTCCTGGTTGTCTTTCAGGCCGCTGGCAAAACGACGGCAGATGTCGATACGGTCATCAAGACTGCGGTGTTTCCAGCGGGTAAAAGCAGTTCGGGCTGCGTTTACGGCCAGGTCTACATCGGCGGCATTGGCGGTATTGCCTGTCCAGACGGCGGTCTGGTCAACAGGGTTTATGGATTCGAGGCGTTCGCCATGGCCAGCTTGCCACTGGCCACCTATAAAGAGTCTTGCTTCAGTCATCGGAAGGGCTCCGGGGTCTCAGGGCAACGGCGCGAACAGAATCCTCTGCTGTAACTTGCAGGTTACTGGCCTGGGCCGTGCTTAAGTGAATAGTGGTGCCGTCTATTGCATTGGCATTGATCAGGCAGACACGGTAATTTTCGAACTGACGGTTCGACACAAGGACCAATCCGTCTTTGCGGGTCAGGTCGGGTGCGGGTGTTTCTTCCTGCACAGCTACGCTGTAAAAAAGACTGTCCCTGACGGCGCGAATGTTGGCCACCCGGGCAGAGACAGTAGGTCCACCGTCGAAAATATCGACGTAGCCATTTAAGTCGAAGCCTTCGGCCTTCAGCATCGCCAGGGCCGGTTCTGTGTCCGGGTGCACCTTGCCAATCGCTGCCTGGGCCTCTTTGGACAGCATCGGGACATAGATCGGAAATTTGGGCATCAGTTCAGCGATAAAGGCTTTGTTACCCAAGCCAGTTAGATAGTCGGCATCGGAAAATTCCATCTGAAAAAAATGCCGTCCCAGACTTTCCCAGACCGGTGACTGGCCCCGCTCGTCGCTTAAACCTCGCATCTCGGCAATGATGTCTCGATTGAAGAGTTCTTTGAATTCGGCCAAAAACATATAGCGACTCTTGCTCAGTAACTGACCATTCTGGTTTTTCCGGTAATCCGGCATCAGAAACAACGTGCAAATTTCGGAGCTACCGGTCAGGTCGTTGCTCAAATAGAGGGTTTGAGTAATCTTGTGTACGCCAATGTCTTTGGACGCATGTACGGTTTTACCAACGTGGTAGTTGTACCAGATATCGTCGTGACCAATGCTGGCTTCAAGCGCACAGATGCCTGCGATTTCTTCGCTCGTCGGGTCGATCATAGCGAACAGATACAGCCGGTCTTTTTCCGGCAATTCCTGGTTGAAAGAGGCCACGGCCTTGTCGAGCTTGGCCTGCATTTTCTGACGGTTGTCAGGCAGGGTTGTGACACCTACACCTGAGTTTTTCGCCATGGTGCACAGCGCGTCGATATCGGTTGGAGCGACCGGACGAATGTACATAATCGTATTCCTTCCTTATAGCGGCGCGTAGGCGATGGCATCGCCCTCTTTGATATTGAGTGCCCGGGCGACGTCTTCGGGTATGCGAATGGTTTCGCCAATACCGTCAACCAGGGTGCCGATGGTGCACCGAAAATCGCTCAGCGAGCGGTTGCTGATCAGGTACTTAAGACCTCCGACTACATCACTCGGCCGGGCCTTTTTATGACGCACCTGCTTCATGGTGAGGAGGTTGTGCAAGTCACCGGTCAGCACCGGACCGCCGTCAAAGGGGTCAATAAACACAGTTTTGCTGAAGCCTTCACGATAGAACAATTGGCAAGCACGGTTGGCCGTTTCATGGTTCTGGCCGATGTTGCCCTGAGCGACCTTGGGCAGCAGTGGCACATAAATGGGATGCTGTGGGATTAGTTCCGACATAAATGTTTTGCTTTTGACACTGCAGTAGTAATCCGCCGTATTGAAATCAATGCCGAAAAAGTGTCGGCCAACAGCATCCCAGAATGGGCACTCCCCTTTGTCGTTAAAAATGCCCTGAACTTCGACAATGACTTCACGATGAAACCGTTCCGGCAAACACGCCATAAACAACAGGCGAGCCCGCGACAGCAATTCGAATGCGTCGGTTTCTTTTTGTTCAGGATCGATGGAGAAAGAGCGCAATAATGTTTTGCCAGTCAGTTCGTGCGACAAAAACAACACCGGAACTTTGGAGCTGATGTCGAGGTGATGCGAAGCGTGCACTACAGCGTCCATCCGGTAGTTGAAAAACGGATAGCCTCCACCGGCTTCGGTATCGATTCCGGCTGTGCCCATCAGCGTCAGGTTGTCTGTATCTTCCAGTACGAACAGAAAGGACGCCGGTCCGTCCTGGTCGATGCCCGATTCAAAGGCATCGTCAGACTGACCGATTTTTTCTGACAGCTTATCCCTGTCTTTCGGCAGGGTTGTCACGCGGGCATCGGTGGCGTTCAGCAACCGTTCGATGCTGGTCAGGTCCACAAAGTTACTCGGGCGAACAACGAGCATGATGAGTCCTCTCACTAGAGGCCGTTGGACGGCCCCGGTCATTCAATGTGGCCGGTAGGATCCCCGGCTTGAGGTCGAGGCTGCCGGCCTGAAAAATGGCTTAACTGGCCAGCTTGGCAACCGCTCTTTCGAAGCGCTCCAGGCCTTCATCGATATCAGCATCGGGAATGATCAGCGACGGCGCAAAACGCAGCACATTGGGACCCGCGATCAACATCATCAGGCCTTCATCCAGCGCTGCACCGAGGAAGTCCTTGGCTCGACCTGCCCAGTCCTCGTTCAGTTCGGCACCGAGCAATAAGCCCATGCCACGCACTTCCTTGAAAATGCCGTACTGATCGTCGATCGTTTTCAGGCCATGACGGAAACGTTGTGATTTGGTCTCAACTGCATCGAGCACACCCGGTTTGGTGATTTCGTTAATAACTGCCAGTGACACCGCGCAACCCAGCGGGTTGCCACCATAGGTAGAGCCGTGCGTGCCGATACCGAGACTCGCAGCAAAGGCGTCCGTGGTCAGCATGGCACCGATAGGAAAGCCGCCGCCCAGTGCTTTGGCCGTTGACAGGATGTCCGGGGTGACGCCGTATTTCTGGTAGGCGTAGAGTGCACCGGTACGGCCGACGCCGCTTTGTACTTCATCGAAAATCAGCAGCGCATTGTGTTTGTCACATAGGGCACGCAGGCCTTTGAGGTATTCTTTTTTGCCTGGTGTAACACCACCCTCACCCTGAATCGGCTCGACAATAATGGCTGCAGTCTTGTCAGAAATCTGGGCCGCCATGGCAGCCAAATCGTTGTAGGGCACGTGACTGATGCCGCCAGGCGTTGGCTCGAAGCCTTCCTTGTATTTTGGCTGACCACCCACCGAAACCGTGAACAGTGTCCGGCCATGAAAGGATCCCAGGGTAGAAATGAGTTCGTTTTTGTCCGGACCGTAATGCAGGTAAGCGTGTCGACGGGCCAGCTTCAGAGCAGCTTCGTTCGCTTCTGCACCGCTGTTGCAGAAGAACACCTTGTCAGCAAAGGTCAGGTCTGTCAGACGCTTGGCCAGAGCAATGGCAGGTTCGTTGGTCATAACATTGGCAAGGTGCCAGAGGTTTTGTCCCTGAGTGGTGAGCGCTTCAACCAGAGCAGGGTGGGCGTGACCCAGGGCGTTGACGGCAATGCCACCGGCGAAGTCGATGAATTCGCGGCCATCCTGATCCCAGACACGGGACCCTTTGCCCTTGACCGGGATGATTTTGCCCGGTGCGTAGTTGGGGACCATGACGTCATCAAACTGTGCTCTGGTAATCTTGCTCATATCGACTTCCCTTGGTGTGGGTTGCCGCCTTTTTACAGTAGGGCGATGCAACCGGTTATCGGGTCAGTTTCCCGGGTTGACCTCTGTGGGTCAGTGGAAACGCTATGACATCTATCATAGAGAAAGACAGCGCCAAAAGGTTACGGCGGTGCGACACGGGGTTATATCGTCTGAACCGGTTACTCACTGCAAGCCTGCCTGGTTACTTATCGAGTGACATCTTCTGGTGCAGGCTTCGGTCTTCGGATGGTGTCAGGCCGTATTGGTTGCGATAAGCGGTGGAGAAATGCGCGCCGGAGGAAAAGCCGCAACTCAGGCCAATTTCAGCGATGCTTTCCGAGCAGGCGAGCAGTTTGTTGCGCGCTTTTTCCAGTCGTATCTGCAGATAGTAGCGGCTGGGTACCGCGTTAAGGTGTTTTTTGAACAGTCTTTCCAGCTGACGCCGACTGATTTTAACATGAAAGGCGATGTCGTCAGTGGTGAGTGGTTCTTCGATGTTGGTCTCCATCAGCTCCAGCGCTTCGGAAAGTTTGGGCTGTTCTGCTCGGGTTCGCTCGCTGAGTTGCTGCGGCATGGTATCGGAGGGGATGCCAATGCGTTCGTTAACAAAATGACGCGACACAGCCTCGGCGGTTTCAGCGCTGATGTTGCGGGCGATCCACATCAGCATCATGTCGAGGCTTGAACTGCCCCCCCGGCAGGTAAGGCGGTCCCGGTCGATGCAAAATTGTTCGGAGGCCAGCAGAATGGATTTGTGTTCTTTGAGCAGGTCGTCATAGCTGAGCCAGTGGATCACCGCCCGGTATCCATTGACCAGGCCCAGGCGCGCCAGCTCATAGGTACCCGACGCGAGCCCTCCCAGAGCGCAGCGCGTGCGGCGGGCCAGCAGAAATTCATCAAGCCCCGGAGTTGCCGGGTGTCGTGCCGGTGATGTGCCAGCGACGATCCAGACGTCGGCATAGGGCACATCGTCCAGGTTGTAATCAGTGACCATTCGGTTGCCGAGGCTGGAAAAGGTTTTATTATCTGACAAGGCAACGGTAAAGGTACTGAAGGCATCTTCGCCAGTCAGTTCGTTACAGACCAGCAACGGTTCCATGGCGGATACGTAGGCCATGGAGGAGTATCCGGGTAATAATATGAAACCGATACGTTGTGTCACCTGTAACTCTCCTCGGGGCTGGCACTGGGTATAGCCTGAATGTCCGCACAGAAACCTTGCTTATCGATCAAAGATGCCTTTTTTGACGTGTTCACCGTCAATCAGGCACCAGTCGCCTTTTGCCATGACGCGTCTTAGCGCCAGGCTGTCCTTGTCCAGAAGCAGCAAGTCGGCGTCGTTACCCTGTGAGATACGGCCTTTTCTGTTCAATTTCAGCACCCTGGCAGGGTTGGCAGTAACCGCTTTGAGCGCAATGCTGTAGTCGATACCTTCTTCCTGAACGGCATCGCGAAACTCGTTCAGCATAGCGTCCATGGCCCCGACTTTCAGGCTCTGGAGTATACCCTCCTTGTTGAAATGAGGCAGGCTGGCGTGGCCGTCAGTGCTGAACGTCAACCTGTTCTCGTCCGCGCCCCGGTCCAGTGCATACTTCAATGCCTGGGCGCATTTGATCTCGCCAGCGTCTAGAATTTCCGGAGTATGGCTGGCCGTAAAGTCGATGCTGCCGCCGGCTTTGATGAAACGCAGGCCATCTTGCAGCAATTCAGGTGAGCGATTCATGTGCGTCGGATAGTACTGGCTGAGCGGTATGTTGGACTGATTGGCGACATCAAACAGTAATGACAGGCGTTCACTGCTGTCACCGACATGAATGCTGACGATGCCCGCTTTGCCGCTGAGCAGACCGCCGACTCGGGCTTCGGCACCGATGCGCGCCAGCTCCTGCCAGCTGGGCTGACTGCCACGATGATCAGCAATGGCGACTTCACCGACGCCAACAAAACGCTCAATCAGCATGATGTCCTGTTGAACGCTACCGGTCAGGGTGCGAACCGGTACCTGATAGGAGCCCGTATGGCAAACAACGCTGAGCCCTTCGGCCTCAAGGCCGGCGGCTTTAGCCAGCAGGTCGGGCAGGGTGCGGGAGATAGCATCGGTGCCCAGTACTCCGGTTACGGTGGTCACACCGCCGACAATGGCGTCGGTGAATTCCATGGCCGGCGTGCGGGTGTGAAAACCGCCTTCACCACCGCCTCCTGTGATGTGGGTCAGTGTGTCGACCAGTCCGGGCGTCAGGTATTGGCCCCGGCCGTCGATAACGCTTATATCGATGGAGCCAGACAGATTCAAGTCAGTGCCGATGGCGATGATGGACCCGGCAGCGATTAGTACATCTTGAACACCCAGGTCTTCGGGTGCCAGTAAATGGGCGCTGCGGATCAAGGTAAGCATGTTAAATAGGTGTCCTGTCCTGATTTTACCGGTATTGGTGGCTGACACTGGAGGGTGCAGACTCAATCTCGTCAGCCAAATCTGAAGCGTCATCATACTTGGCCGCTGCGAACTCACCAAGGCATCATGGTGTTTCAGGCCGCAATGATGAAAACGTTGCGCATGTTTTTAAAGTTACAATGGCGGCTTGCTAATTCTGACGCTCGGTCTCTAGCGTCCCGCAGGAGTCTGATAATGTCAGTGTTTGCCCTAACCAACCCCAGGAACAGGCTGAAGCGACAGAATTCATAGACAGCAGTGTCACCAGTATTGCGACTTTGATCGCCCGGGTTGCTGAGCAAGCGCAACAGACTGTCGCTGGCGTGCACGATATGGCTACCGATGCGGAACGACTTCGTCAGCAGGCTGAACGGTTCAAGGTTTAGTCAGGGAGGCTCTGAACAATTCACGCGAGGCTCTGCGGAAGCCAAAACGTTCTGGCCAAGTGGGCGGCACTCCGACGCACTTCTTGGCAATGGCCGTAGCCCTTGCCAGAAACTTTCCTTAGGTCTGAGGCACCAGAGCACGCAGACCCTGCGCGTGGGCGCGGTCAGAGAAGACGCCGTTGACGCCCTTGTCCAGCAGTCGCTCGAACGTGATCGGGTCGTTTACCGTATAGCAATACAATGGGTATTCACTGAGGATGTCCGTTGCCAGTTCAGCGGTCAGAGAATCGTAATCGGTGTGGATGCTGTATGGCGAAAAACCGACCAGGCTGTCTCGCCAGTAGGTGGTGATGCCATGATAAAGGGCTCCCAGTGGCCAGTCCGGCTTGCTGATTGAAATGCGCGCCAGTGCACTGTGATCGAAGCTTGAAATCAGCATCCGTGACTGTTGATGCAGAGCGTTCAGGCCGTTTGTGGCCAGCACGGCATCGACCAGGTTCCGGGCCGGCAAGGCAGGGTTTGCTTTAAGTTCCAGGTTAAGGCCTAGCCCCAGAGTTCTGATCAGGTCCAGCGCCTGGTCAAGAAACAGCAGCGGTTCTCCGGCAAACACCGGCGAGAACCAGGTGCCAGCATCGACCTGCAACAGAGACTCCCGGTCCATGTCACTGATGTGTTCGGGCATGCCTGTGAGGCGTTCCAGGGTTTCATCATGCATCATCCCAGGCTACCATCGCCAGCTGTAGTGGTTCGCTGAATCCGGGCATTAAGGTGAGCGGTAAATTGTGATGGCGCGCGCGGTGCCTGATAACCAGGAAGTCAAACCCCTGTTCTGCTGAATTCAGGCAAGAGGCGGCGAGCCAAAAGATGTAGATATCTGAGTACCTATGATTTATAACAGCAAAATTGGGAGAGCTTCAGGCTGGGTTATGAATACGCTGGAAAAAATTTTATACGTTGAGGATGACCCTGATATTCGAGAAATCGCCACTTTGGCATTGCGGGATGTGGGCGGTTTGAATGTGAAGGTTTGTGAGTCCGGTGAGCTGGCGCTGAAAGAGGTAGATGACTTTGGCCCACAACTGATTTTACTGGATGTAATGATGCCGGATATGGATGGTCCTGAGACACTGAAAGCATTGCACTTCCAGGGCTCGGTTTCCGGGGAGACGGCGGTGGCGTTTATGACCGCCAAAGTGCATCCGGAGGAACTCGTGCGTTATCGGGAGTTGGGCGTTTCGGATGTGATTTCCAAACCTTTTGATGCTATGACGCTTGCAGACGATCTGCGGGCAATCTGGCTTCGTTTCAATGACTGATTCATCACCTAAACCCAAACCATCAATCGAATCCCGATTAGAAGTGCTGAGGGTGGCCTACCGGCAGCGCCTGGTCGGCGATCTTGAGCAAATAAAGGGATACGTTGATGTATTGATCGCCGGCCCGTCAAACATCAGTTCCATGGAAACGCTGCACAGGGCCTTGCACAAACTAGCCGGCTCTGCCGGAACGTTCGGGTTTGCACAGCTTGGAAGTCAGGCTCAGATGCTGGAACACCAGGTGGCAAAGCAGCTACGTCAAGAGGTATTGCCTGGCGAGGCGCTGTTGCTGTCTGACTGGTTCGAACAACTCCAAACCGCTTTGCGGGCCGATGAAAGTCGCAATGCTGCTGTGGGTGTGGAGACGATCTCTACAGAACACAATGAGGCCCATCCCCACATCTGGCTACTTGAGCGTGACCCCATGCTCGCGGATTATATGAGTCAGCAGTTACGGAGCTTCGGTTTCAATGTGTTGCACCTGAGAGATGCTCAGGATCTTGAGCATTGCTATATGAGTCGGCCGGACCTGCTGCTCATCGACCACCGGGCGAGTGAGTCACCTGAACTGGCGGTCGATCCCGAGACTTTTTGGCGAAATCGCCTGGCGGGTTTTACCTGTCCGATTATTTTTACCGGCGCTGAGGAAAGCTTTACTGCCCGGCTCCATGCTTTACGCAGCGGTGGTCGCGGTTATTTCCCCAAACCGCTTGATGTACCCCAGTTGGCCGCGCATGTGGCACGAATACTCAAAACGACAGATTCAACGCCAGAGCGGGTGCTGATTGTCGAAGACGACGCAGAGCTGGCAGGCTACTGTCAGGTGGTGCTGGAGCAGGCAGGCATGCTTGTTAAGTGGCTCGACAACCCACGGGACCTGATCCAGACCGTCAGTGACTTCAGGCCGGAGCTGGTATTGATGGATCTTTGGTTGCCAGAGGCTAGTGGCGCAGAAATGGTGGCCCTGCTGACCCAGATCGAGCGTTGGGCACGACTGCCCATTGTCTATCTGTCCGCTGAGTCCAGCCCCAAGCTTCGAACCGAGGCGCTTATCATGGGTGGTGATGCCTTTCTCGAGAAACCGGTGGATCCCGAGCTGCTGGTGAGTCTGTGCCGGAATCGTGTGGGGCGTCTGCGCGATTTTGAACAAGCCATGACCCGGGACGGCTTAACCGGCCTGATTACACATGCATGCATCAAAGAGGCTCTGCAAGCCGAATGGGAGTATGTGCGCCGACACCCGAGAAATTTCAGTGTGGTAATGCTCGATATTGATCATTTCAAGGCAGTCAATGACACCTATGGGCACGCGGTGGGTGACCTGGTGATAGCGGCCGTGGGAACCCTGTTGCGTCAGCACTTTCGAAATACTGATAAATTGGGTCGCTATGGTGGTGAAGAATTTGCCCTGGTGTTGCCTGATTGTGCAGCTCAGACGGCCGAACGCCTGGTCAACGGCCTGCGCGAGGCCTTTGCCGCGGTTCAGTTTATGGGCGGTGGCCAGTTTTTTTCGTGTACTCTGTCTGCCGGAGCGGTGGACAATCAGCAGTTTCCCAGCGATTCGCCCGAGGCCTTGATCAATCGAGCTGATCAGGCCCTCTATACGGCCAAGCGCGGCGGTCGAAATCGCGTTTGTCTGGCGACAGACTGATACGGCCCTGCGGGGCACAAAACGGCTAAGGGCGCATCATGAAAACACCGCATATCCCGGACGATGAGGTCGAACGCCAGCGTGCGCTGGAGGAAACTGGCCTGCTCAATGGCAGCGCCGAAGAGCGCTTTGATCGCATCACCCGGCTGGCTCGTCAGGCCTTTTCAGTTCCCGTTGCCCTGGTATCACTGATCGACCATGATCGGCAGTGGTTTAAGTCCTCACAGGGGCTGGATGCCCGGGAAACGCCGCGCGATATTTCATTTTGTGGCCATGCCATTCTCAGTAGTACCCCCCTGATCGTGGAAAATGCGCTCAAGGACATACACTTTGCCGATAACCCCCTGGTTACCGGTGCGCCGAAGGTTCGTTTCTACGCTGGCGCGCCCCTGCATACAGTCAGCGGTCACCGGATAGGCACACTGTGTCTGATCGATACTCAACCGAGAACGTTTAATGGTGAGCAGATCGAAATGCTGCGTGACCTGGCCGCGACGGTAGAAGAACTGATACAAACCGATACCGTCAACCATAAATCCCGCTTGGGGCTCGAATCGGCGCTGGGGGACAGTGAATGGCGCGCCCGACTGGTGATCGAGGGAACCGGTGTTGGTATCTGGCAGTGGAATGTGCAGACCGGAGAGATAGTATTTAATGAGCGCTGGGCCGAGATTGCTGGCTATACCCTTGAAGAGCTGTCGCCTGTCTCTATCGATACCTGGATGGGTCTGGCCCACCCGGATGATGTGGCTGAATCCGAAGCGTTGCTGACGGCCCATTTTTCCGGTGTGGCAAAAAATTACGACTACAAAACCCGTATGCGTCACAAGCAGGGGCATTGGGTGTGGGTGCACGACCGGGGTCAGGTCTTTGAGTGGACGCCAGAAGGGGAGCCGCTATTGATGTACGGCACCCATGCCGACATAACCCGGGAGGTCGAGGCGCAGCTGGCGCTTAAAGCCAGCCGGGATGAGTTTGCCTCCCTGGTGAGCAACATGCCGGGCGTTTCATATCGTAGCCTGCCGGATGAAAACAGGACCATGCTTTATATAAGCGGTCAGGTTGGTCACGTTAGCGGCTATGCGGCAGAGGAACTGATTGGCAATAAAACTGTTAACTATGCCCAACTGAGACATCCCGATGATGCGCCAGGGCTTAACGAAGCAATCGCAAACGCTATGGTCTCAGACAAGGGATGGCATTATGAATATCGCATCCGCCATCGTGACGGAAGCTGGCGATGGGTTGAAGAAAGGGGCAAATGGGTAACCGGTAATGAACAGTACCCCAGGCTGCTGGAAGGCTTCATTGTTGACATTACCCGGGAGCACGAAGCCCGGGCACAATTAAGCAAACACCATGAGGCACTGGTGTTGCTCAACGACATCGCGTTCAACCCCAACAATACGCTGGATGCCAAGATTCAATATGCTTTGGAAAAAGCGAGGCATTATCTTGGGACGGATATGGCGATTCTCAGCCACATTGAAAGCAGTACCTATACTGCGCGCTGGGTTGATGGAACGCCTGAAGCAGATGTTTATCCGGGGCAATGTTTCTCCCTTGGACAAACCTGGTGCCAGCTACTGTTCTCAGGCAAAAGTACCGAACTGTTTGTCGCTGATGCAAAGAACAGCGAATTCCAGACTCATCCCTGTTATCAGGCTCTACCACTAGGGTCTTACGCCGGGATCATCATCGAAGTGGAAGGGCAGGCTTTTGGTACGCTGAATTTTTCTGCCGCTGATGCTCGGGCCGTTGATTTTGATGAAAGTGACACATTGTTCGTGCGCCTGCTTGCCCACTGGCTGTCAGACATCCTGGAGAACTCTCTGAGCAGTGAGCGCCTGAATAAGCTGATGGCTCAATTGCCCGGGGTGACTTACCAGTTCCGACGGTTCCCGGACGGCCATTCGACGTTTCCCTTCAGTTCCCCCCAGATCGAAGTACTCTATGGCCTGACACCGGCACAGGCCGCCCGGGATGCAAGTCTAGCCTCTGAGCGCATTCATCCGGACGATCTCGATGAGTTAACTGCCTCAATTGCCCATTCGGCAACCACGCTCGAAACCTGGTATACCAAGTACCGTGTGCGTAACGAGCATGGTACCTATCGATGGGTTGCCGGTCAGGCCCGGCCTGAGCCACTGTCCGATGGCAGCATACTCTGGCACGGCTACCTGAATGACATTCATGACCAGGAGGAGGGGCGGCAGGCTCTGGAGCGAAACGAAAGCCGCCTGCGCAGCCTGTTCGAATTTTCACCTATCGGTATCGCACTGAATGACTTTAAAACCGGGCAGTTTATCGATTTGAATGATGCACTGCTTCAACCGAGCGGCTACACCCGCGAAGAATTTGTTCAGCTTAGTTATTGGACTCTGACGCCTAAAGAATATCAGGCAGAGGAAGAGAAGGCACTGTCCAGCCTTGAATCAATTGGCCGCTATGGGCCTTACGAGAAAGAGAATATTCGAAAGGATGGCAGCCGCTATCCGGTGCGACTTCAGGGAATGTTGAGCCAGGATTCGAATGGGTGCTCGGTGATCTGGTCGCTTATTGAAGACATCACTGAACGCCGTCAGCTGGACCTGATGAAAGACCAGTTTATCGCCACTGTCAGCCACGAGTTGCGTACGCCGCTGACCTCCATCAATGGCTCACTTGGCTTATTGGCCGGTGGTGCCGTAGGAGCTCTGCCGGAGAAGGCCAATGCTTTGGTTGAAACAGCGCAGCGTAACGCAAAGCACCTGGCAGTGCTGATCAGCGATCTGCTCGATATGGAAAAACTGGTGGCGGGCAAAATGCCGATGAAGATGGTTGATCAGGCTTTAGGTCCTCTGATCGAAGAGGCTGTTGAATCCCTGGCCGGATATGCAACACAGCACAAAGTACGTCTTCAAACCGCGGTTAACGAGCCGGCTGTGCAGCTGCATGTCGATGGTTCTCGCCTGATTCAGGCGCTTACTAACTTGATTTCAAATGCCATCAAGTTTTCACCTGTGGGTGACGCCGTTGAGATCTCGACTGAGCTGGACGGGAACCTGGTAACGATCCGCGTGCGCGATCATGGTCCCGGAGTTGACCCGGCCTTTCGCAGTCAGCTGTTCAAGCGATTTTCCCAGGCTGACGGCAGCGACACCCGAAAATTGCCCGGTACGGGTCTTGGGTTGGCGATAACCCGTGAGATCAGTCAACAGCTCGGTGGCGAGGTGGATTATCAGGATGCCCCGCAGGGTGGTGGTGAGTTTTACATTCAATTGCCGGTTGCAGGGCAATGAACAGTCGCGTGAGGGTGTTGGCTACATTGGGTCTGGCCATGCTGGCGTTGGCCGGCAATGTGCTTCATTTGCCTCTGTTTTTTTCGGCGTGGATTTCATTTTCGGCTCGATTGCAGTCATGCTCGCGACCGACTGCACCAGAAACACTTCGATGTTGTGATACTAGACATTGGCTTGCCTGATGGCTCGGGCTGGGAATTGCTGTCGGATATTCGGACCCGTCTACCTGACGCCCGGATCGTGATTCTTTCTGGTGCTGATATGACCCCCTGGAGGCCGGAAAAGTTGAGGTCGTGCTGCTCAAATCCAGGGTCTCGTCCGATGAATTGCTCGATGCGATCAGAGTTCGTATCCAGGCTTTCCGTTCAAAAAACGATCCCGTATAAGCGGATCGGAACAGGTTTTCCGGGTGAACATTACAGTGTTGGTTGGTCAGAGCTAGCGGGAGGTAATCGTAGGCAGTTCAAGCGTGAAGCAACTGTCTTCTCCCTCTTTCGAGCTGACGCTGATGTCGCCTCCCATATGCCCGGCCAGATCGCGCGCAATGTTCAGCCCCAGCCCGGTGCCGCTTTAGTTGCGCCGTTTGTCACTGTGGTCTGCTCGTGCAAAACGTTCGAACAATCGCGCCTGAAAGCTGTCGGAAATGCCGATACCATAATCCTGAATAGTAATCTCGACGCGTCCGGGCGATGATTTCAGGCCAAGATCAATGTGTTGACCATGATCCGAAAACTTGATGGCATTCGACAGTAAATTGTCCGGAATTTGGAGCAGGCGTTGTTCGCCCGCATAAACACATGCCTGTTGCATGGAGGGTTCGATTTGCAGCCGCAGGTCGACCCCATGTGTCCGGCCAAAGGGTGCATTGTTGTCCAGTGCCTGCTCCAGTATCGGTCCAATAGCCAGATAATCGAGCTTGAATGACATTCGCGAAGCGTCAAGACAGGCGATATGCAGTACTTCGCTGACCAGCTGCTCAAGACGCCTGGCATTGCCGCTTGCCAGAGCCAGCAGCCGCTCGCTGGTCAATGACGTCTGTGGCTCACGCCCAATCAATGCCAGAGCACCGGAAATCGACGTCAAAGGGGTGCGCAATTCATGACTGATGGTATGGATAAAGTCAATTTTTTCGCGGTCTGCCAGCGCTTGCACCTGCCGCGCCCGATACCACTGCCATCCGTATAACATCAGCAACAGTCCGAGTGTCCAGAGCGCCAGACGCGCCGACCACAGTGGCCACAGTGGTCTGGTCGCACTGACCGTCAATTCCGAGCGGTTTCCCCCCCTGGCAGCTCCATCACCAGCGACCTGCTTACCCTAGGCGCCGGCGCCAAAGCGCCCACCATGGGCGTATTGTCCGCGACTTCAGTTGCGCGGAGGTGATAGTAACTGGAGTTCTTCAAGGTAGAGCGCTCCAGAACGCCCCAGATGGAGTCCAGTTGCATGACGGTACTGATCAGTCCCCAGTATTGCTCCTGAACAAATACCGGACGCCGATAGATCAGACCAACATCGCCCTGAATCAGGTTAATGGGACCTACTAGCGATGCCTGGCCATTTTTCATCATCTCTTCGATTGCCGGAAACTGCTCCGGCAGCTCCCGGTAATCCAGACCAATCACTGCTTCGTTGCCCTCGAGCGGAAAAACGGCGGAAATTCGATTATTCGGTGCAATGCCGATATTGCTCAAGTGGCGCGTGTTTTCAAACAGAGTGGCCATCCATAGCCTTACCTCATTCAGGGGAAGCTCCCCATTACGACTGCGAATAAAGCTCTCAAGCCCAATGGTAATATAAATGCCTTCGCTGATTTCAGCTTCCAACAGGGCGCGCGCATCGCTAGCCTCCTCCAGAAGGCGATTTTCAGCTTCCACCTTGAGGCCGTTGTCGAGCTGCCAGACGACTACCTCAATCACCAACGCCAGGGCTACAAATACGACAACTGACACCCATTGGTGTCGCTGGAGTCTAAAGCCATTGATCACGATCTACCTCACTTGCAAACATGAGCGTGGCGGACAAAAACCCCGGGTAGTACTCACACTGAAGCTGCCATCAATCTTCAATTTTCCTCTGCAGTATAAGCGACCAGAGCTAAAGTTGAGAGGAGTAGGATAACTTCGGGCTCAGTCAGAATGTAGCAGCCCGTTGACTTAAGCCAGGACCAGGTCTTAAACGCCGAAATTCATTGCTGGAACCGGAAGCCAGTATTGGTTTTTGCAGTCAGAATGTGGTCCCGCCATTGGCCGTCTATGTATAGATAGTTTTTTGCAAAGCCTTCTTCCTCGAAACCGAGTTTCTTCAGAATTCGCCCGCTGGCCGTATTCCAGGGTTGGTAATTGGCCATCAGTCGGTGCAAACGCAGGCGACCGAGGGCATGCTCGATGACGGAGTCGACCGCTTCGGTCATCAACCCCTGTCCGCCATGGTGCTCTGCGATTTTGTAGCCAAGGTGCGCTGCCTGAAAAGCCCCGCGAATGACATTGCTCAGGCCAACGTCAAGAATTAGTTCGCCGTCCATTAGCCCGTAAAACCGATAGGCCCGATCATTGTGCCACAGCTTGTTTTCAGTACGCAGGCGCTGCCGGCAAAAGGTGACTGAGTCTGGCAAAGCGCCGCCCGCTTGGGCAAAATGGCGGGCGTTTTGATGCTGATAGTCGAATAGCACCTTGGCCCGGATGATGTCGGGGCTGACCAGAATGAGCCTTGGCGTATTCAGCATTTGGCTGGATCGCAGGTTAGGTAGGTCGGGTGGCTGCTTAAGAAAGCGCTATCTGTTTTTGAAATCGACATTCATCATTCCGTTTAGGTTGATATCATGTGTCAAAATTTGCCGGGTGCACGTCTGGTTGCGACGGCCCGATCATTCATTGCACTATGTAGCGAGTCAATAGCTTATGTGGAACACGCCTGATTTGTGTGACGATCATCCCGATGATGTGCGCGTATTGGAACCTTTGTTTCAAAACTTTGGAGGCAAACCGGCCTTTTTTGGTCAGGTGGTCACAGTCAAATGTTATGAAGACAATTCGCGGGTAAAAGAGCTGGCTGGTACCGATGGCGACGGTAAAGTTATGGTTGTCGATGGCGGTGCATCATTGAACAAGGCGTTGATCGGCGATCAGATTGCACTGAATGCTGTCAATCACGGCTGGCAAGGCGTTGTGATTAATGGCTGCGCTCGCGATATTCACGATTTGCTGCGTATGCCCATCGGAGTGAGGGCGCTGGCCAGTATTCCGGTTAGGCCGGAAAAGAAAGGCCTGGGTGATGTCGACGTGCCCGTTACCTTTGCCGGACAGACCATTGAGCCGGGAATGTACCTCTATGCCGACGAAACCGGCATTGTAGTGAGTAAAAGGAGGTTGTTCGGATGATTGTCTGGCATCTGGACATGCGGTCGCCTGAATCGGTGGTCGGCAAGCCACTGAGCCATCCGGATGCGGTGTTGGTTGAAGCCCGTATTCACCAGGCAGCGTTTAACCGATTTTTATATCAGCTTGTTGGAGAAGACTGGGACTGGAAAGAAAAGAATGCCTGGTCTTTGGCGCGTTGGCAGGCCCAGGTTGAAAGGCCTGAGGTTCGTACCTGGGTGCTTTACGTCAAGGGGAGTCCTGCTGGATACGTGGAAATGGTGCGCCAACCGCTTGTAGACGGTGAAGGCCACCAGATCGAGATTGAAAACTTTGGCCTGGCGCGTCCGTTTATCGGTCAGGGTCTGGGATCCGGTTTTCTGACCGACGCCTTGCATCTTGCCTGGGCCTTTACCGATCACCAGGGCGAGTTGCCGAAACGAGTCTGGCTACACACCTGCTCGGATGATCACCCCAATGCACGTGCCAACTATGAAGCACGCGGGTTTCAGTTGTTCAGGACGGTCGAGGAAGACTAGCAGGCTGGTGACATTAGCAGAATGTCAGCCGCTGGCTCACAGAGCATGGATGGGTTCACGGCGGACCTCCAGTAGACGTACCCGGTACTCAGCATGGCACACTTGTAGGTTCAACTGACCAGGCGAGTTTGTTCGCGAATGTCTGACTCAAACCACCGGTTTTGAGTACGTTATTTCACGCCTCCCGCCGAGCCATTTGCTGTTGCAGCCAGAGTCCGGCGATGATCAGACCGAGCCCGCCAAAAGTCATCAGTTGTAGGGGTTCGCCAAGCACAAAATGGATCAGGAACAGGCTGATGAAGGGCGACAGGAAAATCAGTGTGCCGATGCGACTGGCGTTGCTGGTATAGACCATTGCCAGTTGCCAGAACACGAAGGTGATGCCCATTTCGAATACGCCGACGTAGGCCAAAGCCGCCCAGGGTTGCCAGCCGTTCAGGGCGGGCCAGCCATCAGTAGCCAGCATCCAGATCAGTAACAGAGGTAGCGCGTAGCTGAAGTTCTGGAACAGAGCAACGATGGGCGGGCGGGCGTCACGCGCATTCAGTAGCCAGTAGCCGGCCCACAACAAGGTCGAGAACAGAGCTAGAAACAAGCCGAAGCCGTCGAGTGTTCCCGAAATGTTCTTTCCCGCCAGCGAAATAAACACCACACCGGAATAGCCGAGCAGCATGCCGCTCAGGTCCCAGCGGGTCAGTTTATGACCGAGAAAAGGGACGGCTAGCAACCCCAGTGTAATGGCCCAGGTATAATTCAGCGGCTGGGCGACTTGCGCTGGCAAGCGGTCATAAGCCTCAAACAAAACGGCGTAATACACTACCGGGTTGACCAGCCCGAGCCGAAAGGCAGCATTGCGATCCGACCAGAACCGCCGCAGCGCCAGTCTGAGTTCACCCCGAACCCACAAGGTACCTGCCAGTGCGATTACAGAAAATACCGACGCTCCGAACATCAGCTGGCTGACAGTTACATATCCCAAAGCGACTTTAAAGGCGGTGGCGACGGTAGACCACAACAAGACAGCGGCGAGTGCATAGCATAACGCCCGGGTTTCAGATGACATTCATCACTCGCTGACAGCAAAAATGAGCGGGCAAGGCTAGCGACTGGCGGCACGCGAGTAAAGCACCTTGGCTTTTAATAGAATGAAAGCGTGCGGTAGTTTGGGTGTCAGGGTGTCAGGGCGTTGGCCGGGGAAGCCTTGTCTGGCTGGCGGCAAATTAGTCTCTTCTGTGTCTTTGTGAAATATTGTATCTATTATTAGAGTCTCAAGTGAGTTCTACATGGTTTCAAGACATGAGCACACATACGGCTCAAAGGGTTTCACACTTATTGAACTTGTTATCGTGATTGTGATTCTTGGCATACTTGCGGCTGTTGCGCTCCCCCGTTTTGCCTCGCTCTCTACCAGTGCCCGCCTGGCCACTATCGACTCAGTGGCTGGTACCATGAAAAGCACTATCGCTATTGTCAGGAGTAAAGCCCGTGTTCAGGGGCTGTCACCTGCTGCCAGCAATCCCGGCGGTAGTCAGCAAGCTGCCTATGTAATCGAAACCGAGGTAGGCCGCTCAGAGGTTGACTGGCGGAATCTTTGCCCTGAAAGTAGGGCTGAGATCGCTGATGCTCTTACAATGCTGGACTACATCTCGCTGGCGGCCAGCAATACCTCGTTGCAATCCAGTGTCGACAACCGGTACACACGGGTCGGATTCACCCTTCCTACGTCTAGTCCGGGTTCGGGCTGTTATGTTGAATACGATTCCTTTGGTGACCCGGAATGTACGGTGATAAAAGTTGTATCGGAATGCTGAACTGCATTCAGGGAGGCTATCCGGAGATCCTGGGATAGTCAGCTGCTACCGTTCCGGTTCCCGGTGGCGTCATCCTAAAATTGAACCTCGACATACCAGCCGCCAGACAGGTTGTCGTATTGGGTCATATTTTCCCGTACTTTCCAGGTCAGCATCCAGCCCAGGTTGAGCCCTTCGTTGTTGGTTTTCAGGTTCAAGGTCGCCTGAACATAGTTGTCTGCCTCATAGGTGCTCGGTGTGCAGCCGGAGCAGTCCGGAGCAAGGAGTGCAGAATAGGGCTGGGCGTCGACAAAGTGCAGCATGCTCTCCAGGGTGATCGGTCGATTGTCGAACCACCGGTAACCGACGCCGACACCTCGAATGCTGTAGCGGTCGCCGTCGTTATAGACGTTGCCTTTATTGTCGGCTATTCCGGCCCGTTCATCGCCGAGAAAGGCCGATACGCCAATCCTGTTGTCGACCCAGAGCCCGATTCCCCAACGTCGGGCACTGAGCGCCAGGTGATCTGAGCTGGCTCTGTCATTACCGTCCCAGACATAGAACAGGGTGACATCCAGATTATCCAGTGGTTGTGGGTCGGGTTCGGGTTTTGATGTCCGCTTCAATGCCCCCTGAGTGCCCACTGCCTTTGGTTGGGCTGCTTCGATTGCGTCAGCGCGGGGAAGCGTACGAATGAAGTAGAACGTACCGTCCATGGTCAGCGTCAGGTCAGAGCGGTCGTAGTTGAATGACTGACTGCCTTCAAAGCCATCTGCCTCCAGCGCCAGATCTGCATCGGTCAGATTTTCACGGTCGAATAGACGTGCCAGTAAATCCTGTCCTGCTTCAGCTTCGATCTTCGCCCGGCAGGCTTCGCCACGATTGGTAGCACGACACTCGGCCTGATATCGGCCATCAATGGACTCAAGTGCACCCAGTCGAAGCAGATCAGGGGTGTCGACCTCGGGTGTTGGCTCGCTAGGTATCACTGTCTGGCGGACCGACCAGCGTGTTTCTACCCGGCAGTCGAAAAGCTCGTCATCGGCTTCTCCCAAGCGCTCGTCAATGCGGCTGAGCAGTTCCGGCTGGCTAGTGTCGACGTCAGTCAGTTGATCAATGGCGTCGGCTTCGGCCTGTTCAAATGCCAGAGCACAGGCGCTTGCCTGGGTCGTTGAGCGGGCGTTTGCCCCGGTGCTAATGATCTCCGCCAAGGGTTCGCTCCAGACCCAGGTGCTTGTCGCCAGGGTCAGGAGGAGTGCAATTGCGCGCATGGTGATAGTCTCCTGGTGCTCTGCTTAAAAAAGATGACCGGTGATCGGGAGCGACCGTTTATGCACGCATTATCAGGCAGAAGCGTTGGCGGGGCGAGTGCAACAGGTCATCTTTTGGCGAATGCGTGCGCTTGTGTTCAGTTTGGGTTCATTGGTACAGCGCTGTTGCGGTCATGGTGTTCAGGCTGGTGCATTAGGCTGTGAAAAAAAACGTACGCCGCGCCCAGGGGAATATCCTGGATGAGTTACTGTCTCTCTGGCCGGGTTCGTTCAGATCGCTATTCCCGGGTACCCTTTACTTGTTCGTGAGCCAGAAGCCAGGCTTTGCGGTCCAGTCCGCCAGCATAACCGGTCAGATTACCGTTCTTACCGATGACTCTGTGGCAAGGCACCACAATGGAGATCGGATTAGCGCCATTGGCGGCACCGACGGCACGCACAGCACTCGGACGCTGTATCAGGCTGGCTTGCTCGGCGTAGTTGCGGGTCTCGCCATAGGGAATCTGTGCCAGCGCCTGCCAGCAGGTTTGTTGAAACTCGGTGCCGGTCGGGGCCAAGGGTAAGTCGAACGTCTGGCGCTCACCGGCAAAGTAGTCACGCAATTGTTGACTGGCAAGCTTGGTCAGGTCGTTTTCTTCAAACTGCGACTGTTCCGCATCGTCGTTGAAGTCGATTCGGGTGATGGCTTCTTCACTGGCCAGGATGCGCAAGGTGCCAATCGGTGACGTCAGCAAGCTTTGATAGCAGGGTTTCATAACAGGTTCCATAGGTAGTGTTGACGGCCACAAAAAACCGCCCGTCAAAACGATGGTTGCGCGATAGTCGAGCTTGCTGGTAGTGGACTTGGGTCACTGGTCGGTCTTCACGTCCAAGACCTTAGTATAGCTCAGGGCGGGCTAGAAATGGCCGAAAACGTAACTCGTTGTGCGATTGACCGGCGGCAACCAGGAGTCACTTATGAGAGCCGTTCTGTTCGATGCGCAAATCAGCCAGTTTTACGTTGGTTTTAGGGTAAGCGGTGCAGGGCAGGACCCAGCCGTCAGCTTGCAGACCGGGGTTTAATCCATAGGGCGTGCGACCCCGGTAGTCAACCGCGCCGGAAGTCAGTCTACAACGGCAGATGCCACAGGCACCGTTTTCACAGGCTTTTCGTAACCGTATACCCTGGTTGTCGAGGTTTTGAAATAAAGTGAGTTCGGTGTCACCCTGAATCTGGCCATTTGGGCTTTGTTGCCACTGAATGGAGACGGTCGTCATCGCTGTCGCGTTGCTCCTGTGTGTGCTGAATGTCGGGAGTTAGAGTGCTCGGCAAAGGCTTTTAATCGGTGTGGCAAGCCGAAAGCTGAACAAAGACCAGTCTATCAGGTCCAGGCTACTGTCATTTACATGAGGGGGCAATAGCATCACATGCTTGATATCTTATCTGGGTGTGTGGATTCGACTATGGTCTTTATTGTCCGATAATGAAAAGTAAAGCAAGAGTCGTCCCGGTAAGATCCGGCGAGCCCTGACCCAAATTAAAACTCTATGATAGGGTGAACTATTAACGCTAAAAGCAGAGATACTGAATGGCTATTCTGGTAGACATGAGCGGCAGTGAAAGCCGACTGGACGAAATCAAGACCGGCTTCAAACGCCTGGGTGTCACCGATCCGGTGTGGCTGCCCGGTGACGACTACGACCCGGCCTGTATCGATATGATCCTCGCCTGGAAGCCGCAATCGCGGGACTGGTCGGCCTATAGTGGAGTTCGGTTAGTGCAGAGCTGGGGCGCCGGGATCGATCATCTGCTCGATGCTGGATTTCCAGCCGACTGGACCGTTGCACGTTTCATGGGGCAGTCGCTCAAAGACCGAATGGTACGCTATGTTTGTGCTCAGTTGAGCAACTGGCAGTTGGATATGCCGCGTTTAGTCAGGGCGCAGGCCGGGCGACGCTGGGACTGGCATGATGGCCGCTGGGGTGAGCAGGTGCTGGTGCTTGGCTTAGGCGAGCTGGGGCAGGCGGTTGCCGAGGCGTTGGTCGGGCAAGGGTATCGGGTAAGCGGCTGGAGCCAATCCCCCAAGTCCCTCGAATCGGTTGAGTCATTGACTGGTAAGCAAGGTCTTAATGCTGGTCTGGCCAAAGCGGACTACCTGATCAATCTGCTGCCATTGACGTCAGCTACGCGAGGCTTGCTGAGCGGTCAGCTTTGGGCGCGTTGTCAACGTAAGCCTGTCGTAATGAACGTTGGGCGAGGGGCATCGCTTGAGGAGGATGACCTGATTCCGGCGCTGGAAATCGGTTTGATCAGCGGTGCTATTCTGGATGTGTTCGACCCGGAACCACTTGCATCCGACAGCCCTCTGTGGACTCATCCGAACATCTGGATAACGCCCCATATTGCCTCTATTAGCGATCCGTCCGATGTAATACGGTTGGCCATTGACAACCTGCAACGGGTTAACGCGGGGCAGGCACCCCATTATCAGGTGGCATTGAGTCGCGAATATTAACAGGCTGTTGAAATTCTGAGGATTTCGACGGTCTGCTACTGGAATAGGGATATACCGGCAAAATCAATGACGCCTAAGTCACTGATTTTCCAAGAAAGTAAAAATCGCATGGTTTGCTTTGTGGTTTAGAAAAGGCAGAGCTTTTTTCAACAACCTGTTAATGTTGCAAGCAAAAAAAACGGGCCGAAGCCCGTTAAAACATCACGCTAATGAGAGTGTTGAGAAGTGTTCTTTTATTCAGTGATGACCGTGTCGATCACGTGAATGACGCCATTTGACGTTTCTATGTCAGTAGCGATTACTTTAGAACCGTTGACCATGACACTGCCGCCCATCACTTCGATGGTCAGCGTTTCTCCGGTAATGGTCTGGGCGCTGCTCATGCCGACGACATCAGCCGCCATGACCTTACCTGATACCACATGCATGCCGAGAATGGCGCCCAGAGCATCCGGATCTTCCAGCAGGCTATTCAGCGTAGCGCTGGGGATCTTGGCGAAGGCCGCATCGTTTGGGGCAAAAACAGTGAAAGGACCATCGCCTTGCAGGGTTTCAACCAGACCAGCAGCCTGTACAGCGGCTACCAGTGTGTTGAAGTCGTCCGATTCAACAGCGGTTTCAACAATGTCTTTAGTGGCCATGTGCGCTCCTGCGAATGCAGTTGCGGCAAATGCCAGTGAAGCAAGGGTCAGTGAGGCGCGTTTGATCAAAGTCATAGTGGAGCTCCTGTCGTATGTTGTCATAATGCTGGTTCGTTGTTTTTCAGCGATTTTCAAATAGTAGATCTGCACTCGACAGATCGGATTGCAAACTTTATACGTCCTCAGGCTACCTACTGGTTTGTTAAACAAAACTGGATAATTGCAGCAAAAATATCCTTCAAACCACTTCAACAAGTTCCCCGTATACGCTATTAATTTGCACCGGATGTCGGTAAATAGTAAAGACGTTCAGGCGCTCCAAAGCTCGATACAACCAGTGGAGCAACCTACTAACTGGTCCCTTACCCCAATCAATTTCGACAGAGTCCAGGCTGTTTATGCCGCTATGGAAGTAATGCCTACAGCCAGGCAGGAACCTGTGAAAACAGTATTGATGGCGCTTGACAGACATCGAATTCGAACGTATGTTTCAAACGATCGTTTGAACTCCAGGGTTGGTCGGTTCTTTCCGACATCCGGTGACTTTTCTGAACAGAGCCGACCGCTCACTGCCTGCGGGCACTATTGAGGTGAATACAATGCCAGCTTATAAAGCCCCCCTGCGCGATTTGCAGTTTGTTATGCATGAAGTGCTCAATTGCGAAGGGCATTACCAGTCTATCGGTGCTGAAGAGGCAAGCCGTGACATGGTCGACGCCATCATGGGTGAAGCCGCCAGGTTTTGTGAACAAGTGCTGTCGCCGCTGAACCAGGTGGGTGATCAGGAAGGCTGTACCTGGAATGACGGTGAAGTGACCACGCCCAACGGTTTTAAAGCCGCGTACAAGCAGTGGGTCGACAATGGCTGGCCGTCACTGGCACAACCCACCGAGTTCGGAGGCCAGGGCCTGCCTGATTCCATCGGCAATATGGTGTCGGAAATGGTGTCTACTGCAAACTGGGCCTGGGGTATGTACCCGGGGCTGTCGCATGGCGCCATGAATACCATTGAACTGCACGGCACCGATGAGCAAAAAGAAGTCTATCTGTCCAGGCTGGTGTCAGGTGAATGGACGGGTACGATGTGCCTGACCGAACCGCATTGCGGATCTGACCTGGGTACGCTCAAATCCAAGGCAGAAGACAATGCGGATGGCTCCTATGCCATTAGTGGCACCAAGATCTTCATCTCGTCAGGCGAGCACGACATGGCCGAGAACATCGTCCACATTGTTCTGGCTCGTTTGCCCGGTGCACCTGAAGGGACGAAAGGAATTTCCCTGTTCATCGTGCCCAAGATCCTGCCGGATGGCACTCGCAATGATGTGAAGTGCGGCTCTATAGAACACAAGATGGGCATTCACGGCAACGCCACCTGTGTCATGAACTTCGATGCTGCCAAAGGCTTTCTGATCGGACCACCGAATCAGGGCCTGAAGTGCATGTTCACCTTCATGAATTTTGCCCGCCTGGGAACAGCCATGCAGGGTGTCGCTTCTGCAGAGCTGTCATTCCAGGGTTCGCTGACCTATGCGCGTGACCGGCTGGCAATGCGCAGTCTGACTGGCCCAAAAGCACCTGAGAAGCCGGCAGATCCAATCATCGTGCACCCGGATGTGCGTCGCATGCTGCTCACCCAGAAAGCCTTTGCCGAAGGCGGCCGTATGATGCTGATGCACGCCAGCCAGTTGGTCGATCAGGTCAAATACAGCAAAGACGAGGCGCTGAAAAAAGAATCGGACGACCTGCTCGGCTTCCTGACACCGATTGCCAAGGCCTTTCTGACCGAGGTCGGCACTGAAGCCGCCAATCATGGTGTGCAGGTTTACGGCGGCCACGGCTACATTCAGGAATGGGGCATGGAGCAGATTGTTCGTGATAACCGCATTGCCCAGTTGTACGAAGGCACCACCGGTATCCAGGCGCTTGACCTGCTGGGCCGCAAAGTTTTGATGACACAGGGCGAAGCTCTGAAGAACTTTACTAAAATCGTGCACAAGTTCTGCAAAGCCAATGCTGACAATGAGGCTATTAAACCGCTGGTGACCCAGCTGGCCACTCTGAATGAAGAGTGGGGTGATCTGACCATGCAGCTTGGTATGAAAGCCATGCAGAACCGTGAAGAAGTGGGCGGAGCTGCGGTGGACTACCTGATGTACTCAGGCTACATTGTACTGGCGTATTATTGGGCGCTGATGGCGGAGAAAGCACAGGCAACCCTGGCTGGCGGAACTGAGGAGCCAGACTTTTATCAGTCCAAAATCACCACGGCCAAGTTCTACTTTGACCGGATTTTGCCGCGCACGGCGGGGCACAAAGGCTGCATGCTGGCCGGTGTTGATAGCACCATGGCAATGGATGAAGCGCACTTCGCGTTTTAATTATTTGACCTGAAAGCGGGCTCTGAGGAGCCCGCTTTGTTAAGTGATACAATTTGGGAGCTTGACTTGTCTGTGTTGCCAGAAGTCCGTCTCAGGCACCGGGCACGGTTTTCCGGGGTCGGGCGGTATGCCGCCCACTTAACCCGTCCATGGGGCCTAGATCGCAACATCCCTGTTGCGAACTACCCCGGATAACCATGCCAGGCACCTGATACTTGGCCAGTACTAACTTCGAAAATTAACTGATGTAAGACAGCTGTTTGTTTTGCTTACGACATGACCCAGATAACCAGGTAACCGACCATGGCAAACTACAAAGCACCGATTCAGGACATGCAGTTCGTACTGCACGACGTTTTCAAGGCTGACGCCCTTTGGGCAAGCATGCCCGCTACATCAGAAGTCACGCCAGACCTGGTCTCGGCGATACTTGAGGAAGGCGCCCGCGTTTGTGAAAACGAGTTGTTTCCCATCAACCGTCAGGGTGATGAGGAAGGGTGTACCTGGAAAGAAGGCGAGGTGACTACGCCGACCGGTTTTAAAGAGGCATACGCGACCTATGCCCACAGCGGCTGGCTTAGCCTGGGCGGTGACCCGGAATTTGGCGGTCAGGGCATGCCAAAAATGCTCACTGTTATGTTTGAAGAAATGGTTTATGCGGCCAATACCTCTTTTGCCCTGTATCCGGCGCTGACAGCGGGTGCTTGTCTGTGTTTATTGCATCATGCGACCGACGAGCTGAAGCAAACCTACCTGCCGCCGATGTACGAAGGCCGCTGGTCGGGTTCCATGTGCCTGACCGAGCCGCATTGTGGCACTGACCTGGGCATTATGAAGACCAAGGCCGTACCGGCTGATAACGGTAACTACACAATTTCCGGCACCAAGATTTTTATTACCGGTGGTGAACACGATCTGAATGAAAATATCATTCATCTGGTGTTGGCAAAGTTACCGGACGCCCCGGCCGGTTCACGCGGCATTTCGCTCTTTGTCGTGCCCAAATTAAAGGTCAATGCTGACGGTTCGCTTGGCGAACGCAACGCTGTGACTTGTGGGTCTATCGAACACAAAATGGGTATCAAGGGTTCAGCAACCTGTGTGATGAATTTCGACGGCGCTGAAGGCTACCTGGTTGGTGAAGAAAATCGTGGTCTGGCGACGATGTTTACCATGATGAATTACGAGCGCCTGTCGATTGGATTGCAGGGCATCGGCTTGGGGGACGTCTCTTACCAGCTGGCCCGCGACTATGCCCGTGAACGTACCCAGAGCCGTTCACCGGCAGGCAAAGTTCAGCCCGATCAGGCCGCAGATCCGATTATCGTGCATCCGGATGTGCGCCGCATGCTGTTGACCCAGCGGTCCTATAATGAGGGCGGTCGTGCCTTTGCCGCTTATGTCGGGATGTGGCTCGATATGGCCAAAGGCCATCCGGACGAGGCAACACGGGCTAAAGCCGAGGGCCTGGTGGCGCTGCTAACACCCGTCGCCAAAGCCTATTTTACCGACCGTGGGCTCGATGCCACCATCCTCGGCCAGCAGGTTCTGGGCGGACACGGCTATATTCGCGAGTGGGGACTGGAGCAGTTTGTGCGCGATGCGCGCATTGCCCAGATTTATGAGGGCACAAACGGTATTCAGGCACTGGACCTGATGGGGCGGAAAATCGTGGCCAATCAGGGTGCGTTCTACCAGATTTTTCGTCAGGAAGTGCAGTCCTTTATTGATGCCAGTCCGGATCTGATCGAATTCACCGGACCGCTGGGCAACGCTCTGGGTCGGCTCGATGAAGCTACCGAGGCCGTGCTGACTCAGGTAAAAGACGATCCTAACGCTATTGGAGCAGCCAGCTGTGACTATCTGAACCTCTTTGGTCTGACGGCTTATGCCTATATGTGGTCGATGATGGCCAGAGCTGCTGCTGCAGAGACGTCGGAATTCCACCGCACCAAAGTAGACACTGCCCGATTCTTTATGCAGCGACTATTGCCGGAGTCACTCGGGTATCATGCCAAGGTGCTTGCAGGAAGCGATACTCTGATGGCCTCACCCGCTGAAGCATTTTAAGTCAGAGCCCAAACGTTTTTCGGATACTTACCTGTCCCGGGTGTTCCCTGCTTGTTCGTTTTCCTGACGCCTCGCTTGCCGGGGCAACATCTTCCATTCCAGAAACCCGTGCCGTCTTGATGGACCTGGTTAACGCCCAATGAACTTTTGGTCCTCAAATCATATTTTTTAATGTTTCACCTATAGTTTTCACCAATAGGTCCGATAACCTGAACTAAACTGATGACCGGTAAGTGTCCAGAGTTGCCACAGGTTAGATGTTTCCAATGCGATTTGACGATCGCCACAATAAGGCTGCCTGGGCTTACCCAAGATCATTCGTTATGTGGGTTTAATTTTAAGAGAGAGCGTTCTATGAAATCGTTCAAGCATTGGTCGTTAAAGAACAAAATTCGGATTCCCCTGTTAGTGCTGGCCCTGTTCATTTTCTGGATGTCATTCCAGTCATATCGGGCCATGACCAACATCGACGCCCAGGTTATGGCATTTGACCAGCAATATTTTCCAGCCATTTCAGCCGCCCTTAATGCCGACCGGGATCTGTATCAGGCGCTAGTGGCCATGCGCAAGTACGTTGAGCTGGGCACCGCCGGAGATTCGGATACCCTGGAGAGCCTGAACGCAGATCGGCTTGAGAACTATCAACAGGCGCTTGACCGCGGACTCAAGGCGATTCAACTGATGGGCGGTTTGCTCAACCCCAATACGGGCCCGCAATACCGGACGCAAATGCAAGCCTGGTTTGCCCATAGTAATAATGTCATAGCGACTAGTAATAGCAACGATGACATCAGTCTGTTTGATGCCCCCCGTGATTCGTTAAATGCGCTGGGCGAGCGGCTGGATGAGCTGGCTGTTGCATCTGCGACAAACGCATCATCTACCCTGAGTGCGCAAACAAACTTCCAGCTGTTTCAGGTGGTGTCGCTCGTTGTCATATTCATTCTGATCGGCATTACCATGCCAATTATGCTGGTCAGGCCGATCGTAGTGTTGCGCGACAAGATGTACGAGGTTGCCCGGGGAGATGGGGATCTGACCGCCCGTATTGTGGTTCGTTCCCGGGATGAACTGGGGCAAGTGGCCGAGGCCTTCAATGGCGTGATCGAAAAACTGCAAAAATCAATTTCCGTGGTCAAGGAAGTCAATGTATACCTTGAACAGGGGGCAGCCTCACTGCGCGATGCTGCCGCAGGCAACATCGAACTGGCAGAAGAGCAATACCAGACAATCGATCAGGTGGTTACCGCGGTCGAGGAAATGCACGGGGCTGCGCGTGAAATTGCCAATAACTCAAATTCCGGGGCTGATGCAGCGAATGAAGCACAGAACTCGGTGAAGCAGGGCACGCAGGTATCGAAACAGTCCAACGAACGGGTGGCACAGCTTTCCGAGCGTCTGAACCGCTCCTCTGAGGCAGTGGGTCGACTGGCCGATGAGGCAGTCAGTATAGCCTCTGTGCTGGACGTGATTCGTGGCATCGCTGAACAGACCAACCTGTTGGCACTGAACGCTGCGATTGAGGCCGCACGCGCGGGCGAACAGGGACGCGGCTTTGCCGTCGTCGCTGATGAAGTCCGTGCACTGGCGAGCAAGACACAGCAATCGACCGAGGATATTCAAAAACGCATCGAAACGTTACAAGCCGGTGTTGACGATGCGGTAGGTGCCATGAAAAGTGGTATTGAAGTGCTCGAAAATACGGTTACTGATGTTGCCAGTGCCGCCGAGTCGTTCGTTAAGATCGAGGGAGCTATTTCGCAGATAACCGATATGTCGATGCAAATTGCCACGGCGACAGAGGAGCAAACCCATGTCGTTGAGGAAATTAACAAGAACCTGCAAATGATCTCTGATTACTCCAGCCGCAGCACAGATCAGTCGCGCAACCTGAGTGAGCTTGCAGGGGATCTCAAAACGCGGACCGACGAGCTGAGCGAAGTGGTCGGTCGATTTAAGGTATAAGGGCAGAAGTAGATAAGGTTTTCGTGACTATCTGAGCGCCAGGTCGCCAGCGCTACTTCAAGCTGGCCTTCTGTCAGGTGCTTAACTGCTGCGCCTGAGCGGTTGCGCCTTATGATTTTTCACCGGGGGACTGCTGCGTGAACGCCTGGCCAGCGTTGGAGTGACCTGGTCACAGATATCCGAAAATTCCACGGGTAGCGGGTATCAAAATACGGAGTGTTGGTGGCATTTTTTGGGCATGGGGCTCGGCTGGGGGAGAGGTTATAATCGGTCGTTGGGGTAGTGGCCTTCCCTGGCCGACTCAGCTGCCCGCTGAGGGATCCTTCTGGTCTTACGTGTTCGGTTTTTAAAACCAGTATTTGGTCATAGCATCCTGCACCGGGTACGTCCGTTGTACCCATACTCGTCCTGAGCAGTGACACCAGTGTGCAATTGACTTGGCATTGACAGAAGGCGTCATCAGTGACAGTCAGTGTAGGAAATTGACTACAGTGGTCAGGCTGGCCCGCTGTGATTCCGTGTCGATAGTTGAGCGTTCAGTGACTGGATATTGCGTGCCATGTTCTCGATCAACGTCAGTACCGTATCCGGATGTGATTTGATCAGGGAAATGAATTGGTCTTTGGGAACGGCGAGAACCGTGCAGGGCTCCGCTGCTATGACCGTTGCTGAGCGTGGCTCGCCGGTGAATACGGCCATGGCACCAAAAATCTCATCTTTGAGTACCTCGCCAACGGGCGCTCCGGCAACGGTGACCTCTGCACGGCCGGTCAGGATAGTAAAGACGTCTTGTGCAGGTTCGCCTTCGGCGATGATGGTCTCCCCAACGGTAAAGCTCAGAAAGCCGGTCATTGGCTGCTGCTCTGGCTCGGTCAGGTAACGCCCGAACGCATGCATGAAAAGGGCAGACAGGGAAATTAGATAGCTGGTCCATATAGACTGACGCTGACGGCTTTCCAGGCAATGCTGCAGCAAGGTATCGGCGGCATAGGCTTCCACCTCAACCGGTCCATCACTGGCAATGCGAAACGAGGGTAGCTGGTAGCAGTTTGACAGGCCGATCACATCGCCGGGCTCGTAATAAACGCAATGACGCTCCTGCTGATATCCCTGCATGGTTCCGCTGTGCAAAATAAACAGGGTATCGCCAGTATGACTGGCGTAGAGATCGTTAACCGAGTCAAACGACATTAACTGGCCTTCTGGCCGGTCCTCAAAGAGGGTATCAGCCAGAATTCTCAGGCGATCCTGTAACTGATCGGCAATAGGCGAACGTTCACCTGCTAAAAGCATATACAATTCCTTCGAAGTCACTCCGTGCAGTATAGCAATTGCCATGCCTCAAAACAGCCAAACCATACCACCCGCCTTCGTTCTGAGTCGACACTGGTCTGAAAATGATCAGGGGTTACAATTGCGATATTGGCTAAAAACAGGCGATCAGGTGCAATGCTGGCATGTTGCCAACCAGACATCGGTCTGCTTTATTCCGGTGTCAGAGCGCGATGCCTGGGGCCGGGTTTGGTCAGCAGTCGGCCTGTCGCCAGCAGTGGGTGATGCCGGCTTGAAACTGCTTAGCGGCGAGCCCGTATTGCCGGTCTACAGCCTTACCTTCAGTGGCCAGCGGCAATGGGTCCGGCGCGGCCGGGACCAGCAATTAAGGGCTTGGGAGGATGATGTTCTGCCCGCTGACCGTTTCCTGATGGAGCGAATGATCACCGCCGGATTGCAACTTGAAGGTCAGCGCCCGCGCCCTGCTACTGCTCGACCCTCTCTGAACGTGCTCTCCCTGGATATCGAAACCGCCTGGTATGTGCCCGGAAAAACACCGAATCTTTACAGTATTGCCGCCGTCACGGACAGCTGCAGCGGCGTCTGGGTCGTTGACCGTGGCCAGGACACCTCTGAGTTCATTGCCGATGACTTTCACTGGGTTGCCACTCCTCGTGAGGCGTTGCAGCGGTTTGTCGAGTTTGTTCAGTGGTCGGACCCGGACGTGATTGTCGGCTGGTCGGTCGTCGACTTTGACTTGTGGGTGCTGCAACAGCACAGCCAACAGCTCGGCCTGCCGCTGGCATTGGGCCGAAACCGGGAGGTGGCTAAATGGCAGGGTCGTGAATCGGGTCAGCAACGCATTGAGATCGAAGGCCGTCAGGTTGTTGATGGACCCGGTACGCTGCGCTCGGCGGCCTGGTTTCTGGAAAGTTACTCGCTTGAAGCTGTATCACGCTCGCTGCTGGGCCGGGGCAAGGCCATTGCTAACAGCGATGATCGTGTGGGAGAAATTGAGCGCCTGTATCGCGATGATCCGGCCGCGCTGTATACCTACAATCGAGAAGACGCTCAGCTGGTTCTGGACATTTTTCGTCAGGCTGATCTTTGGGGGTTTCTGATCGAGCGAGCGCATCTGACCGGGCTGAGCATGGATCGGGTAGGCGCCTCGGCGGCGGCGTTCAGTTATGTGTATTTGCCGCGATTGCACCGGGCCGGTCGTGTTGCATCATCGGTGGGCGAGCAGACGCTCACTGAGCACAGTCCCGGCGGCTTTGTTATGGACAGCAAGCCAGGGCTCTACGACAACGTTCTGGTGCTCGACTTCAAGAGCCTCTACCCGAGCATAATTCGTACGTTTCTGATCGACCCGCTGGGCCTTCATCTGGGCCTGGAAGAGTCGCAAACAGAGTCAGTGCCTGGCTTTCTGGGTGCACGGTTTCATCGCACCGGCCATCTGTTGCCTGGTATCATTGATCATCTCTGGTCGGCCCGCGATGATGCCAAACGGGCGGATAATGCGCCTTTGTCTCAGGCGATTAAAATTCTGATGAATTCTTTTTATGGCGTGCTGGGCAGTCATCTTTGCCGGTTTTTTGACCCGCGTCTGGCCAGTTCAATCACTCTGCGTGGCCATCAGATATTAAATGAAAGCCGTGATTACATCGAACAACAGGGTCACCGGGTGATTTATGGTGATACCGACTCGGTGTTTGTTTGGGTCGACCAGCATCCGCAACCGGGCGAGCTGGGAAAGCAGTTGGCTGCAGATCTGAATGCCTGGTGGCGGGGGCGATTGCGCGACGAATTCGATCTGGAATCCCGCCTTGAAATGGAGTTTGAGACGCATTACCACCGCTTTGTGATGCCCACTATACGGGGTCAGGAGACCGGTTCGAAAAAGCGCTATGCCGGAACGGTTTTGCGCGATGGTAAGCCGCAGCTCGTGTTTAAAGGGCTTGAGGTCGTCCGCTCAGACTGGACTCCACTGGCCAAAGTGTTTCAGCAAGAACTGTATCGGCGGGTTTTTGCGCGTGAGGACGTGACGCAATATATAAAAACTGAAGTGGCGGCGTTGCTGGCAGGTGAGCGAGACGATCTATTGACCTATCGCCGCCGGCTTAGACGATCACTGGCCTCCTACGAAAAACAGAAACCACCGCATATTCAGGCTGCCCTCAAGCGCAAGGATCGCCAGCCGCAATGGAGTGGTCGGGTGGTGCAGTATCGAATGACCATTAACGGTGTCGAGCCTGAGCCCTTTGTTGAATCACCGTTGGATTATCAGCACTACCTGGAGAAACAGCTGGCGCCAGTGGCCGACGGCATTCTGCATTTTCTGGGTATGACGTTTGAAACGCTGGTTGATGAGCAGTTGACGTTATTTTAACTGGTCGAAAAATGCTCTCGACGGGGAGCGTTGTTCGACCTGCACTTCAACCAGCTGACCTGCAGGCCCTGGTTAGTTGACTAGGCTAACCGCAATGTCTTCACCCTGACTGCGAACCGTAAAAGCCTGAGGGCTGAACGAGGTAAAAGTGTAAGTTAATTGCACCGGTTCGACCGAGCGTTGCATGCCGGCACCGCCACCTCCTTCTTCAATGAATTCGGTGATTACGCTGAGGGTCCGGTCTTCCAGCCGCCAGATGCCCTGGTAGTTGTAAATTGACTGATCAGGTCGGGTTTGAGTAAAGCGAATCGCGCCGTTTTCCTGGATGCGCAGGCGGGTTTCAGTACCATTTGCAGTGCGTCCAAACCAGGTGCCGTTGAGCTGGGCGGCGTTTACTTCGACGGCTTCCTGACGCTGGCCGCGAATATTAACCACTTCCGCATCGGTGCCGCGCGGCGGACGGTCGCCGTAATTGACCTGGCCTTCTGCGTCAGTCCAGGTATAAATTGTACTCTCAGCGAATACCTGCCCCGCCGTCGTAGCCAGAAGTGCAGTTACTAGCGAGACGATCAGTGCCGTTGCTGTTACCGAACGCACCAGGGTGCAAGCCATAATCATTAACCGTTGTCTCATGGGAAGTCCTTAAGCCTGTGTCATTGGCTGCGCTGTCTGGGATACAACAACCGTGTTGTCTAGTGTAACCCTGCGCCGACAATAAAGTGAACTTTTTGGCTGTGACCGGTTCGACACTTCATCATGAAACAACCCGTTGAAACAGCAAAGGCGCCCATTTAGCAAGGTTTTAAAATCGCGGAATTTCCGCTGTCTGCTCTCGATACATTGATGCATTGGCCAAATCAATGACGCTTATCTCATTGATTTTGGAACAAAAGTAAAATCGCATCCTTTGCTTTTCGTGTTTTGACAAAGCCTGGGCGACGGCATAGATATCTAGATGGCTCATCCGTATTGCTGCCTGTTAATCCGGGTACACACCGGGAGACTGACTAACGACCTCGGGTTTGCTGGCATTATGCGAGCATACTCGAACGGCCGCGTGGCGCAGCGCAGGTTACTGAACCAGATCGATCAGTCAAACCTTTCGCAACCATTGATGCCAAGTGCAGGTCAATATCCGCAAGGCAATTCCCATTCTGCCAAAAAGGTCAAAGACAGGCGTCAATCATGGCTTTATACTCTCGCGCCATGGCTAAGAAATCGACTCGATCCCGCTCCGGAACCCCGCGCAGCAGTAAACCCAAAACGTCCCGTTCACCTAGTCGTCGCAGCTCGAAAAAGACCGGTCGCGGCTTACGTTGGCGCTGGCGGCTGTTTCAGTTAAGCACAATAGGCGTTGCGCTGCTGATCGTCTGGACGTTTTATCTGAACGCGGTGGTACGCGATCGGTTTGAAGGCCAGCGATTTACGGTTCCTGCCCGGGTTTACAGCGAAGCCCTTGAGCTCTATGCCGGGGCTCCGTTCAGTGCCGATCAGGTAGAGTCTCTGTTGCAGGCCCTGGGTTATCGTCAGTCGGGCAACCTCGGGCAACCCGGCCGCTATCAGCGCCGTGGCTTGACGGTTTCGGTTCATACCCGGGGCTTTGATTTCTGGGATACGCCAGAACTCGGCCAGCGACTGGAGCTGGATTTTAGCCAGGGTTCTCTGGCCAGTCTCAGTACACCGGCCGGGCAGTCGGTACTGGTTACCCGGCTCGACCCGCTGTTTATCGGGCAGATTTATCCTGGTAGTGGAGAAGACCGATTGTTATTGCCGCTCGATGCAGTGCCGCAGAGCCTGATTGATGGCCTGATCGCGGTGGAGGATCGTCGGTATTACGACCACTGGGGTATCTCTCCCGTCGGTATCATCCGTGCGCTGTGGGCCAATCTCACGTCCGGCTCTATCGCTCAGGGCGGCAGTACGCTTACTCAGCAACTGGTTAAGAATATGTATCTGTCCGCCGACCAGACTCTGTGGCGTAAAGCCAATGAGGCACTGATGTCGCTGGTGATGGAATGGCATTATAGCAAGGAAGAGATACTCGAAGCCTACCTTAATGAGATCTACATCGGCCAGCAGGGTCGCCGCTCGATCAATGGTTTTGGTCTGGGCGCTCAATTTTTCTTTGGGTCGCAGTTGAGCTCGCTGAGTATCCATCAGCAGGCTTTACTGGTGGGTTTGATAAAAGGCCCTTCGTACTACAACCCAAGGCGCAATCCCGACCAGGCACTGGTAAGGCGCAACTTGGTGCTGACCGTTTGGCGCGAGGCGGATGTCATCAGCCAGGCTGAGTATGATCGTGCTCTGGCCTCCGGTCTGGACGTCAGTCAGGTCCCCGGCGACGCCCGTTATCCGACGTTTATGGACTTGGTTCGCCGACAGCTGGACAGAGGCTACCGTCGACAGGACCTGATGACCGAGGGTCTAACCATTTTTACCACCTTGGATCCGTTGGCGCAGAATCATCTTCAAGCGGTATTGCCAGCCGGTTTGACCGGGCTGGAACGTGACCATGGCCTGGCTCCGGGTACTTTGGAAGGGGCTGCTGTCGTTACGCGCCCCTCGACCGGCGATGTGCTGGCCATTGTCGGGGGCCGGGAGCCACAATTGGCAGGCTTCAACCGCGCGCTAGATGCGCGCCGTCAGGTGGGTTCACTGATGAAACCGGCGGTCTATCTGGCCGCCCTCGAGGCTGGCTACACGCTGGCAACATCGATTAACGATGCACCGGTGCAGGTTGCAGCCGAGGATGGCAGCCTGTGGGAGCCGAGAAATTACGATCGGCAAAGTCATGGCACACCGTTGTTGGTTGATGCCCTGTTGAATAGCTTTAATCAGGCTACGGCGCGTCTGGGTATGGAGGTTGGCCTGGCACCGGTGTTTGATGTCATCCGCAGGCTGGGCATTGACGATCGTTTACCTGCGGTGCCCGCTGTGATGCTCGGTGCGGTCGACTTATCGCCGTTTCACATAGCACAGCTGTATCAAACCATTGCCGGTAACGGTTTTTACAGCCCGCTGAACGCCATCCGGGCCGTGGTGCATCCGGATAACGGTGTGCTGCAACGCTTTGACTTGCAGGTTGAGCAGCGCTTTGAGCCCGATCAGATGTATCTGATCCAGGAGGCGCTGCATCGGGTCACACTGGAGGGCACTGCGCGCAGCCTGCAGTGGCGCTTGCCACGCGACTGGTGGCTGGCAGGCAAAACCGGGACAACAGATGATAACCGGGATGCCTGGTTTGCCGGTTACAGCGGCGATCGGCAGGCAGTAGTCTGGGTTGGTCGTGATGGTAACGAGCCGACACCATTGACTGGCTCGTCCGGCGCGTTGCCGATCTGGGCGGATATCATGGCCGGTTTGAATCCAATTCAGGAGCGACGCGGTCAGCCAGCTGCGGTCGTCAAGGTGCCGGTCAATAGTCGGGGTGCTCAGGTCAGCGAACGCTGCGACGACTCGCGCATTATGCCGTTTCTGATCGGTACAGAACCGAGCGAACAGCGTGGCTGCGATGCCGAGCCCGGCTCGGGTGAGGATACCGGCGGTGGTTGGTGGCAGCGGCTGTTCAATTAATTCAGCGGTTAGGCAAGAGGATTTTCTGGCTTCTGGCAGGTTGTTGAAAAAGGCTTCCTGCCTTTTCCAAAACACGAAAAGCAAGGACTGTGATTTTTGCTTTTCTCGCATTAAAAAGAGCAGTAGGCGCTAAAAAGGGCCGCAACCATGCACTGCGGCCCGGTCGACTATCGCTTGATGTAGGGCAGACGGCCTTCCTCAATGCCGAAGCAGGCGACTGAGGCAGCGTTTGCCTGGTCTTTGAGGGCCGGTGTCTCCACTTTGCAGCGATCATTGGCGAATTCGCACCGACCGTGGAAGGCGCAGCCACTTGGTGGATTCAACGGCGAGGGCAACTCACCGGTCAACCGAATTTTTTCGATCCGGTGATCGGGGTCAATGCGCGGTGTCGATGACAGCAATGCCCGGGTATAGGGGTGTTGCGGGTTACTGAAAATGTCTTCAGTGACCCCGTATTCCACCACTTTACCGAGGTACATCACCATAACGTTATCGGCAATGTGCTGAACCACTGACAGGTCGTGTGAAATAAACACGTAGGCCAGGTTCAGTTCCTGTTGCAGGTCCATCATCAGGTTTAGGACCTGTGCCTGCACCGACACATCCAGTGCCGATACCGGTTCATCGGCAACGACCACTTTAGGGTTCATCATCAGGCCGCGGGCGATGGCGATGCGCTGGCGCTGACCACCTGAAAACATGTGCGGGTAGCGATCATAGTGCTCTGGTTTGAGACCCACTTTTTGCAACAGGCTCAGCGCACGTTCCTTGCGTTCAGCTTTGGTTAGTTTGCCATTGATAACCAGGGGTTCTTCCAGAATGGAGCCGACTTTTTTACGCGGATTCAGTGATCCATAGGGGTTCTGGAAAATGATCTGAATGCGCTGGCGCAACTCTTTGGCGGTTTCCCGGTCCAGTGTCAGCAGGTTTTTGCCTTCAAAGTTGAGTTCACCTTCGGTCGGCTTTTCGATCATGGTCAATAAGCGCGCCAGGGTTGATTTGCCACAACCGGACTCGCCCACTACGGCCAGGGTCTTGCCCTCCTCCACAGAAAAGCTTACCCCATCAAGCGCTTTCACCAGACCTACAGGCTTCATAAAGCCTTGCTTCACCGGATAGTGTTGCTTAAGGCCGATACCACTCATGATCGGAGCGTTGGCAGTCGGCGTGTCGGCGGTTGGTTTGGTCATTGCCTGTTCACTCATACCGTGGGTCTCCCGGATTCATCAAGCGGGTAAAAACATTTCACCTGGCGTCCCGGTGGCCCCAGTTGTTCAGGCTCCTCGACCCGGCACCGGTCGGTGGCATAGGGGCAACGCGGATTCAGCAGGCAACCATCGGGTCGGTCGTTGGCTCCCGGCACCACACCGGATAATGCGTTGAGGCGGTTTTGCCCTTCGGCCGATTCCGGCAATGAGTTCATCAGCGCTTGGGTATAGGGGTGTTTTGGCGCTTTAAAAATCTCACTGGCCGGTCCTGATTCCACGATTTGACCGGCGTACATCACCACCACACGATCAGCCGCCTCAGCAACCAGTGCCAGGTCATGGGTGATCAGCATCAGGCCCATATTTTTCTCGCGCTGCAGCGTCAGCAGCAACTCGATGATCTGCGCCTGGATGGTCACGTCCAGTGCGGTGGTTGGTTCATCGGCGATCAACAGTTTGGGGTCGCAGGCAATGGCCATGGCAATCATGATGCGCTGGCTCATACCACCGGACAGCTGGTGTGGGTAGTTGTTGATGCGGCTCTCGGGTGCCGGAATGCCCACCTGGCGTAACAGATCAATGGCCTTGGCCAGGCGTTCTTTCTTGCTGCCACCCTGGTGGACCTCAATGGCCTCCATGATCTGATTGCCTACCGTGAAACTGGGGTTCAACGAGGTCATCGGATCCTGAAAGATCATCGAGATGTCATCACCGGTGATCTTGCGGCGTGCTTTTTCGTTCAGCGTTTGCATGTCGGTGTCTTTGAACCGCAACTCGTCTGCAGTGACGCGACCGGGAAAATCGATCAGGCCCATCAATGCCAGCGACGAAACGCTTTTGCCGGAACCTGACTCACCGACAATACCCAGTACTTCACCCTGTTCGACGTGAAAACTGATGCGGTCAACAGCTGTGAAGGGGTTGTCGTGAGTGCCAAAGGTCACCGACAGGTTATGTACCTTAAGGAGGCTTTTATCAGTTTCGGTCATGTCGGTCTCCTATTGTTTCAGTTTCGGGTCAAGCGCATCACGCAGGCCGTCGCCCATCAGATTGAACGCCAGCACGGTCACCAGAATAATCAGACCCGGGAAGGTCACAACCCACCAGGCGCTCTGAATAAACTCGCGCGCTGTCGCCAGCATCGTGCCCCATTCCGGCAGTGGCGGTTGCGCGCCAAGACCCAGAAAGCCCAATGCTGCCATATCAAGAATGGCATTGGAGAAACCGAGGGTGGCCTGCACAATCAGCGGTGCCAGGCAGTTGGGCAGAATGGTAATGAACATCAGCCGCAGCGAACCGGCACCCGCGACCCGGGAAGAGACCACATAGTCTTTGTTCAGCTCTGTCATGACCGAGGCGCGTGTCAACCGGATGTAGTGCGGTAAATACACCAGTGACAATGCAAGCCCCGAATTGACGATGCTGGGGCCGAGAATGGCGACGATGGCAATGGCCAGCAACAGGGCAGGCATCGACAGCAATATGTCAGCAAAGCGCATGATGGTTACATCAACAAAACCGCCGAAGTAACCGGCAACCAGTCCCAGGCAAATACCCAGTACCAGTGACACGGTCACAATGACCAATCCGATCAGCAGGGACAGGCGGGCACCGTGAATCAGTCGGGACAGAATGTCTCGGCCGACGCCGTCGGTGCCCAACCAGAACTGGGCGTTGCCACCCTCCGCCCAGGCAGGTGGTACCAGAATGAAGTCGCGGAACTGTTCATGGGGATGGTGCGGGGCGACGAAATTCGCGAACACAGCGATCAGTACAATAAATACAATGAAGCAAAAACCGATCAGAGCGCCCCGATTCTTGATGAAGTAAGACCAGAACTCGGCCAGAGGCGTCTGCGGCTTGCGCGCCACGCTTTTCGGTGCAGTTGCTTGTGTCATCTGGGCTGGCTCCTTACTTGCTATGACGTACGCGCGGATTCACCACGCCGTACATAAGGTCGACCAGCAGGTTGACCGTAATGATGATGCTGGCGATCAACAGCAAACCACCCTGAACCACCGGGTAATCACGCCGGCCAATCGACTCGATCAGCCACTTGCCGATGCCGGGCCAGGCAAAGATGGTTTCAGTCAGAATGGCACCACTGAGCAGTAACCCTACCTGCAAACCCATCACGGTAATCACCGGAATCAGAGCATTGCGCAAGGCGTGCTTGACGATGACGCGACGTTTGGACAAACCCTTGGCACGTGCCGTGCGAATGTAGTCCTCACCCAGCACTTCCAGCATGGATGACCGGGTCATGCGTGCAATGACGGCCATCGGAATGGTGCCCAGAACGAGCGAAGGCAGAATCAGGTGGCTGACAGCCGAAGTAAAGGCGCCTTCTTCATCTGAGAGCAAAGTGTCAATCAACATAAAGCCGGTCACTTCATCGACCCAGTAAAGTACATCGAGCCTTCCGGAGACCGGTGTCCAGCCAAGGTTGACTGAGAACAGCAGGATGAGCAGCAAGGCCCACCAGAAAATGGGCATGGAATACCCGGCCAGCGATATCGTCATGACCGTGTGATCCAGAATACTACCGCGCTTGATGGCTGCCAGAATACCCAGTGTCAGGCCGGTTACAACAGCAAAAATCGCCGCACACACCGTCAGTTCAATGGTCGCGGGGAACAACGTCATGAACTCGGACAATACCGGCTGACGAGTGACAAATGAGGTACCCAGATCGCCCTGCAACACATTGCCGAGGTAAACGAAATATTGTTGCCAGATCGGTTTGTCCAGACCCAGCATGATCTCAAGTTCGACGCGCTGATCAGCCGAAAAACCGCGCTCTCCCCCCATAATAGTGATGGGGTCTCCCGGTATCATATAGATCAGCGCGAAGGTGAACACTGATACCCCTATGAAGGTGGGAATCACCATGCCAAGGCGGCGTAAAAAGTATTGTAACATCGAGTATATTCTCCAACCTGAAGCGGTCACAACGCCATTTCGGGAATGAAACCAGCAGTGCCAGCACACCAGGCTTATGCTTGCGCAAGGTACCGGGAATGATTGCCCAGGGGCATTGCCTGAGCCGATACCGGGGCAGGTATCGTGCCGCGATCACTGAATAGTGATTCAGGCGGGTATCAAACAAGAAAGGGCGGCAGGTAGCCTGCCGCCCCGTAAGGCACTTCCAATATTGTCGCGGTCGCTATTACTCGGCGAGACTGACGCCGTAGAAAGAGTGCGAACCGAATGGGCTCATGACATAACCCTGTACTTCCGGACGAATCGGCTCAAACACAACCGAATGAGCAATGGTGATCCAGGGAGCCGCTGCTTTGAACACTACCTGAGCTTCTTCATACAGTGCGGTACGCTCTTCAATTATAGGCGTGCGCAGAGCCTGATCGACCAGCGAATTGAACTCTTCGTCGCACCAGAAAGCGCGGTTACCACCGGTTTCAGCAGCCTGGCAACCCAGCAGGGTATTCAGGAAGTTGTCCGGATCACCGTTGTCACCCGTCCAGCCCAGCATCATGGTTTCATGCTCACCGTCCTGGGTGCGCTGCAGATACTCGCCCCACTCGTAGGATACGATTTCAGCGTCTACACCGACAGCCGCCCAGTCAGCCTGGATCAGCTCTGCCATGCGACGGGCATTCGGATTGTAGGGGCGCTGTACCGGCATGGCCCAGATGTCGGTTTCAAAGCCATCCGGGAAACCGGCTTCTGCCAGCAACTGTTGGGCGTATTCCGGATCGTAGTCGTAATCAACAACGTTGTCGTTGTAAGACCACATGGTCGGTGGGATCGGGTTTTTGGCAACCTGACCTGCGCCCTGATACACCGCTTCCAGAATCGCTTCCTTGTTGGTTGCAATGTTCAATGCCTGACGAACCAGATCGTTGTCAAACGGAGCTTTGTTGGTATTAAAAGCCAGGTAGCCAACGTTCAGGCCGGGCTGTGACAGAACATTAATGTTCGGATCATTCTGCATGGCTTCTACGTCTGCCGGGTTCGGGTACACCATGTGGTGGCATTCACCGGCGCGCAACTTGGCGTAACGGACGCTGGCATCCGGTGTAATGGAGAACACCAGACGTTCGATGTCAGCAGCACCTTCCCAGTAGGCATTGTGGCGCACGTAACGAATGACCGAGTCTTTGCGATACTGGGCCAGAATGAAAGGGCCTGTACCGATTGGCGTGATATCAACCTGGTTAGGTGTGCCAGCTTCCATCATCGCATCGGCGTATTCTGCAGAGTGGATAGACGCGAAATCCATAGCCAGGTTCGCCAGGAAGGTCGCGTTTGGAGCACTCAACTGGAACACAACCGTGCCGTCGTTCGGTGCTGAGATTGATTCGATGGCATCACTCATGCCCATGTAACCAAAATAGGCGTAATCCTGGTTGCTGACTTCGTGATAAGGGTGCTCGGGGTCCATCTGGCGTTCAAAGCTGAACAGTACATCGTCTGCGTTAAACTCACGGCTCGGGCGGAAGTCTTTACGAGCGTGGAACTTGACGTCTTCGCGCAGGTTGAAGGTATACGTCAGGCCGTCGTCAGATACGTTCCAGCTTTCAGCCAGGCCCGGAACAACGGTGGTACCACCACGCTCGAATTCGACCAGTCGGTTGAACAAGGGGCGCGATGATGCATCAAACGTTGTGCCGGAAGTATAAAAGGCTGGGTTGAAGCCTTCGGGGCTCGCTTCCGAACAGAATACAAAGGTGCTAGCGGCCGCCGATGTGGCCATGGCAGTGGCCAGCGCGGCACCTGCAAATAGTTTCAGACCTTTATTCATTGTTATTTCTCTCCTTTTATTATGTAAGCCCCTGCACAGTTACAGGAGCCACTGTTCAAATCACCCGTGAGGAAGCTGATTTGAGTGCCGGGCCTATATCAGGCAGGACTCAAGCAAGAATGAGACCACGCTGCGGAACCCGGTAACAGTTGCCATGTTGAACACTATTTGCGCTGTGTTATAACCGCTTTCGTGGTCAACTGTGGTGCTTGAGCATAAAGCAGGGTTTAAAATAGGGCAACCAGTCAGGAAATGCTAAATTTTTTGTCTGGGTGTCACGTCAGATTGCCGGGTACATGTCCCAAAATTGTAAATGTTGAGAGTCTGCGGAGTGTTTTGCAGCGTTTTTTTCGTCTAAGGTTGTTTCAGTAAAAGTGGATCGGGTTTTGCAGACTTATTGTGCAGTCTTATTGATAGTTGTTCAGGAGTTCATTAGCTGCAGTTAACGGGTCAGTGTTGATATTTGTGCCAGAGTCGCTGTTCAGAATCGCGATTAACGACGAAAAAGAGTTTATTGACGGGTAAGTTGAAGGGCAGCGTTGCAAAGTCATGCGGGTTTTCGCTATAAAGCAGGTTGGGATAAGACATGAAGCACTGGCCACCGCAGGATAAAGATGCCCAGCCACTGGGTCACAACGTTTTCCCCACCCATCCAAGAGGTCAGTCCGTTGCTATATCAGTCAGCGTTAAACCGTCCTCACTCCACGGGATCGGTTGTCGGTGCCAAGATAATCACTGATTTTGTGAGCCGGGCCTCTGCTGCGGAGCAATAATTCCTTTGAGCGAGTGGCGCGACGATTAACCATCGCATGAACTGGTTTGGCGGTCGCTGATTCGGCAACGTAACCTTCAAAGGCAAGCGGATGCCGCAGACCTCAGATGTCGCACAATCACAACAGAAGGTGCGATTATGTTTTGCATTGATTCCCGGGCTTATTCAGAATGCTCTTAACAATAATTCATAGAAAACCATCAGTTCTGCCGACCACAGTATCCAACTGGAAACAATTGGATCACCGCAGGCAGGACCGCATCAGGAGACCACAATGGGTCAGCAAGTCGCCCCGCTGATAGCCACCGACATCTGCAAGTGTTTCGGAGAGCTGGAAGTACTCAAGGGCATTTCTCTGGAGGCACATAAAGGCGATGTTATCTCCGTTATCGGGTCTTCCGGGTCGGGTAAAAGTACCTTTCTACGCTGCATCAACATGCTTGAGATCCCAACTTCAGGTGACATTCAGGTGCATGGTGAGAAAGTTGCTTTTAAGAAGAACCGTCGCGGAGAGCGTGAACCGGCCAACATCAAGCAGGTTGAGAAAATGCGCGCCCAGCTGTCCATGGTGTTTCAGGGGTTTAATCTCTGGTCACACATGACGGTTATGGAAAACATCATTGAAGCGCCGGTGCATGTACTTGGCATCAGTAAAAAAGAAGCCACAGAGCGAGCCGAGGAGCACTTGAACCGGGTCGGGCTCTATGATCGTCGCAATTACTTCCCTGCGCACATGTCAGGTGGGCAGCAACAGCGAGCGGCCATTGCCCGGGCTCTGGCAATGAATCCGGAGGTTATGCTGTTTGATGAGCCAACGTCGGCACTTGACCCGGAACTGGTTGGCGAGGTGTTGAAAGTGATGCGGGCCCTGGCTGAAGAAGGACGCACCATGGTTGTGGTAACCCATGAAATGGCGTTTGCACGTGACGTTTCCAACAAGGTGATGTATCTGCATCAGGGTAAGATCGAAGAATATGGTAACCCAAAAGAGGTGTTCGATAACCCCAAATCGGAACGATTTAAACAATTCATTGCACCCAGTTTCTAATGAGCATGTTGGGTTGGGAAGCGCGAGGCCCGCAATGTAGCCAGCGAAATAACTGAGTCGGCCATTTGGCCGGCTCATGTTTACCATCAGCGTAAGCTGATCGTGATACAGGATGTATCAGGTATCCGATCGCGCCGGGTACCAAGACAATCTTTCGGGTTGTGCCCACAATCATGGACGAGGGGATGAAGAAAATAACGTGGCAAAAGCCGCTCTATACTAGGAATCAGGAACCACCTGATCGAATGACAATACTGGAGTCCACCATAATGAAGAAAACTCTAATTGCTGTTGCGGGTATGCTCGCAATGACCACGGCCGTATCGGCTGAAAGCTGGGATAACATTCGTGTAGGTGTCGATGCGCCTTATCCGCCGTTCGAATACCGTGCTCCCAGTGGCGAGCTGACCGGTTTTGAGATCGATCTGGGCAACGAAGTGTGTCAGATCATCTCCGGCAATGACTGTGAATGGGTTGTTCAGGCATGGGACGGTATAATTCCAGGTCTGCTGGCTCGTAAATACGATATGATCTTCTCGTCCATGTCGATCAATGAAGAGCGTCAGAAGCGTGTACTTTTCTCCGAGCCTTACTACACCACACCGTCTGCTTTCTTCGCACCCAATGGCAATGGCTTTGATCCAGACAGCGCCGATGGCAAGCGCGTCGGCGCCCAGCGTGCAACTATTCAGGACACCTACATAACTGAGTTTCTGACCGGTGCTGACATTGTGCGCTATACCACAGCAGACGACATGGTTATCGACCTGCAAGGTGGTCGCCTGGATGCCATGTTCATTGACGCACCAGTTGGCATTGAAATGCTGGCAGATAACGCCGAAGTTTCCCAGGTCGGTGAGTTCGTCAAAGAACCGAAACGTATTTTCGGAGAAGGTGTTGGTGCTGCGTTCCGTAAGCGTGACTCAGCCCTGGAAGAGCAGGTTAGCGCTGCGCTGGAACAACTGAAGAACGATGGGACTTACGATACCATCATGCAAAAGTACTTTGATATCGACATCAAACTGTAACCATCGGCGTTTCGTTGAGTGTTTGATCGGGGGCCGGACTTAACCGGCCCCTCAGGCTCTGTGTTACTCGGCCTGCTTCACACTGCATTGATGGTTTTGTAGAACTCATTATGCTGTCGCGTAGGCAGACCAAGCAATTCAGTAAAATAATAACTAATGAGAGTAAAGCCTGTGTTTGATTTTGAAGGCTATGGGCCGTCCATTTTTGGTGGCGCTATTATCACGTTTGAATTAGCGATATTTTCGTTGGTTATTGCCGTGTTTTTGGGGTTGCTCGGAGCCTGGGGCAAAATGTCGGATAACCGGCTCGCCAAGGGCGTAGCAACTTTCTACACCACCTTGATTCGGGGTGTGCCGGACCTGGTGTGGATGATGCTGCTGTTCTTTGGCGGTCAGATAATGGTCAACTCTATTCTGGACTATTTGAATTATGATTTGGGATTCGACCTTCCCTACCCCCAATTCAATGAGTTTGCCGCGGGTGTACTGACCATCGGCTTTATTTTTGGTGCCTACATGTCAGAAACCTTTCGCGGTGCTTTCATGGCGGTTGACAACGGACAGATCGAAGCCGGCAAAGCCTATGGTATGAGTGGGCCTAAGGTCTTTGTTCGTATTATGTTTCCGCAGATGATGCGCCATGCGATCCCCGGTATCGCCAACAACTGGCAGGTGCTGTTGAAAACAACAGCGCTGGTCAGCGTGATCGGTTTGGCTGATATGGTCAGGCTGGCGAGTGAAGCGGCGAAATCAACCGGCTCACCGTTCAAGTTCTTTATCCCTGTGGCTATCGTCTATTTAACCATCGCTGCGTTGTCAGACATAATTTTTAAAGTGCTGAACAACAAATACAGTGCCGGTATCGTTAAGGGAGGCAGCTGATCATGGAATCGCTTATTGTCTTGCTTGAAAGCAACGATATTTTCACCCCGGCTACATTGATGCAATATTGGGGCGGGCTGGTTACAACAGTGCAACTGGTGTTCCTGTCGCTAATTATTGGTGGTGTTATTGCCCTCCCACTGGCGATCATGCGAGCGTCTGAAAATCCTTGGGTCAGTCGGCCGATTTGGGTGTATACCTATATTTTCAGGGGCACCCCACTGCTTGTTCAGCTCTATATGATCTATTACGGGGTAACCCTGATCGATGGTATCCAGGATACGTTCTGGTGGGAAATATTTCGGGGCGCATTCTATCCGGCTCTGATCGCCTTTGTGCTGAATACCGCAGCCTATACCACAGAAATATTTCGCGGCGCCATTGAAGCGACACCGCGTGGCGAAATTGAAGCGGCCAAAGCCTATGGTATGAGCTGGCAAAAAAGGATACGTCGAATTGTCCTGCCGAGCGCCTTTCGCAGGGCAATTCCGGCTTACAGCAATGAAGTCATCTTTATGCTGCACGCCAGTGCAATCGCGTCTGTTGTTACCATCATTGATTTGCTGGGTGCGGCCAGGAACATTTATGCACAATTCTATGCTCCGTTTCCTGCGTTCATTTTTGTCGCCTGCATCTACTTGCTATTGACCTTCGGTATTCTGATTATATTCAGACAACTGGAGAATCGGTTGCTGGCGCACTTGCGGCCTCGTTAAAGCCCGTTGAATTGATTGTTAATGTGATTCGAATTCAGGCTGCCGCGTGCGGCCTTTTTTAATAGAAAACTGGAGACTAGTACCCCATGTTTGGCCCCCATGCCGATTTTCTACAACACACCCGGGCGACTGCCGACGAAACAGTAACCCCTGGATTTTCGATACTGACAGCGGGCACAGAAGTGACCCTGCTCGATTGCGGCGTAGTTCGAGTCGAACCGAATACTGCCTGCAGCACCTCGCTGGTTATTTCCTGCGCTATTCACGGCAATGAAACGGCACCGATCGAACTGGTGCGGGATATCGTAAGGGATATCCTTGAGGAAGAGCAAAAAGCGGGTCAACGGGTGTTGTTCATAATGGGTAACCCCTGGTCGATGAATATTGCCCAGCGTTTTGTCGACGTTAATATGAACCGTTTGTTCGCCGGTGACTGGCAGGAAAATGACATAGCACTTAAAGAAGTAAAGCGGGTGGCCAAACTGGAGGCTTACGTGGCTAACTTTTTTGCCGAAGAGCCAGTGACGGTAACACAGCGGTTTCATTACGACTTGCATACCGCAATCCGGGGGAGCAAGCGCGAGCGTTTTGGTATCTACCCTTATGTCGATGGACGCCAGCTACCGGGCAGCCAAAAAGCCTTTCTGGCTCGAGCCGACATTGATGCTGTTTTGCTGCAGCAACAGGAAGCCAACACCTTTTCTTCGTTTTCATCGCTGCGTTACGGTGCTGAGAGCTTCACGCTTGAGCTGGGCTCGGTCAAACCCTTTGGCGAAAATGACCTTAGCCGTTACAGCGGGATTGATTTTGCTCTGCGAGAACTGATTGCGGGTGAAATATTGCCCGAACAGCCAAAACGGTCGGTCACCGAATTTGAGGTGTGTCACTCGATTATAGTAACCAGCGACAACTGGGAATTTTTTATTCCGGATGATGCGCTGAATTTTACCGAGTATGAACCGGGAACGCTGATCTGGCGCGATGGCGATACGGACTATCGGGTCGGGTCGGAACCCGAATACATTGTGTTTCCCAACCCCGGAGTTCCCGTTGGTGAGCGGGCTGGCTTGATGCTCAGAGCCCGCCGCTAACTGTGTCGGCACCAGAGCTGGCCTGTGGGATTCGAAATTTTCAAGTGTAACGGTGCCGACGAGTTGATGGTAAACGTTGCCCGTGGCTTTTATTTTGGTGATTAATTTCGGAACAAATTCATGCGGAATATGGCAGTCGTCTCATTTTCATGATTCAGCGAGGCCGTGTGCTGTTATTAAACGTGTGGCCAAGTGCAGCAATGGTGTCGTGTAGAATTTGCACACTGTAGACCATGTTATGAATGCCCAGGCTTCGATCCGAGTGCAGCGGTCAACCTGTAGCGGCCTTCCGGCAGCGCCATATGACAACCTCATTAATCAGTGCGACCGGTGCAATGGTTCGCAGTGAAAAATTTCCGGTTTCATGGGGCTCGTGACAGGTGAAGCAGCCAGGTGGCGATAGCCAATTAATAAAGGGACTGGCTTCGCGTTTACCGGTATCGAGGTATTCAAGAGAGCCTCCGTGGGTATGGCAGCTCTGGCATCCACCACCGTTGGCGTAATAGGCGTGCGTGCCGGCCAGATTGAAACCGAGAAAATGACCCGATTCAACATACTGGGTGCGGGCACCCGCTAATGGGTACTCGGGGCGATCACCGTGGCAACTTGCACATTCAGCCGGAAAGCCAAGAACACCATCGTGAAGTTGAGCAAGAGGTTGGTCAGAATCATCGTCACCGGGAGTCAGGTTGATGCTGGCACCGAGTGACACGGCAATAATAATGGCCGCTGATAAGATCCCTATCCCGATTATTCCGACTGTTGCTGATTTCACGCGTCCCGGCACCCGCGGCAATCGGAGTCTTATGATCCGATCATCGCCGTGAGCTTAGCCCTAGTGTCAGCATGTTGTTTGATATAAATCAAGAGAGTGTAAATTAGGCCGCCGGGGTAGGGGGTTAGAACCCTGTCATCCAGTATGGAACCAGTGGAGGTACAACAAAGGCCGTAGCAACGCCGGTCAGGCTCATCGCCAAACCCGCAAATGCGCCGCATTTAGCTGATTTTTCAAAAGCTTGGGCAGTCCCGAAACCATGAGCGGTCAAACCCAGTACAAAGCCGTAGAGCGCATGATCATGCAACTGGCACAGGCGCATCAGAGAGGGCAGCAACAGAGTCCCAACGGCACCGGTCAGCAAAACGAGCCCGGCGGCGAGTGATCCGCTACCGCCTAGGTTCTCGACCATGCCAATGGCGATTGGCGTTGTGATTGATTTACCGCTCATGCTCAGCGACAGAACATCGTCCCCAGTAATCAGATCGGACAGAATAACGGCGCTGGCCGAGGCCACCAAAGCTCCCGTGAAACAGGCTACGAGTAGCGGCATCGCCATCTTTCGGATCAGCGCCATGTTGTCATGCAGTGGCACCGCCAAAGCAACCGTGGCCGGACCCAGCAAGAAATGGATCATTTGAGTGTCGCGCTGGTATTGCGGGTAGTCCCAGCCGAGCAAAGTAATGATGCCCATGATGGAAAAAATACTGACAATCACCGGGTGCACCAGGGACGAACGGCCAGCTCGCCGGTAGAGTTGCTCAGCCAGCAGATAAATGCCCAGTGTCATGCTGATGGCCAGCAACATGTCAATGGATACACTCATGGGGTTTTTACCCGAAACAGCTTGAAAATAGCGATCATGGACAAGGCAGAGAGCACCGTACTGGCGGCGATGATCAGCAGCATCCAGTGGCCATTGGCCATCAGCCGATCCCAGTGCTCGATCAGGCCGACACCGGCGGGGACAAAGAGTAACGTTAAATAGCGGATCAGTATCTTACTGGCATCGGCAACCGGCTGAGGTACCTTGCGCAATACTGTCAGGGTAAACCACAGCAACACCAGCCCAACCACATTGCCTGGAATGGGCCACCCGATCCACTGCGATATCGCCTCGCCTGCCAGCCAATAGACCAGTAACACCAAAAACCCCAAAACCATTGTCTCAACCCTATTCGATCCGACCTACCCTAAGTGTGCCTGAAACCCGCCACCGGAACAGCGCAAATGCCGCAACTGATTGATTCATCGCGTGAATTCCTAACATCAACCGCTTGCGCCAGCCTGGGGTGAGGCCTGTATAATGTCAGTTATGAGCAAATCCAAGAAAAGCAGCGTGAACAAGGGCGGCACCATTGCCCAGAATAAACGAGCCCGCCACGAATATCATATCGAAGATAAGTATGAGGCTGGGTTGGTTCTGTTGGGCTGGGAAGTCAAAAGCCTCCGAGCCGGCAAGGCGCAGCTGGTTGACAGCTACGTCATATTCAAGGACGACGAGGCCTGGCTGATCGGGGCCTATTTTGCGCCGTTGGAGGCGACGTCGACCCATGTCATCGCGGATCCGTCGCGTACCCGCAAACTGCTACTGAACCGCAAGGAAATTGACAAGATCCGCCGTCAGTCCGAGCAGGATGGCTATACGACAGTCTGTTTGTCCCTGTTTTGGAAAAAGAACAAGGTCAAAGCCGATATTGCCCTGGTAAAAGGCAAGAAATTGCATGATAAGCGGGCGACCATTAAAGAACGGGAGTGGGGCAGGCAGAAACAACGGGTACTTAAGGCGTATAATCAATGACGCCGTCGTGGTAGACTGAACGCCTGTTAAGCGGGATTGAACTAATGTGGTTCAGTACCACTTATTAGATAGCAAAGAGTGTTTTGCAAGTTTGTATAAAAGATAAGGAAGAACCACCAAGGTTTGGTCATTATGGACGGATGACACACCAGTTTCGGGGGCGACATGGCTTCGACGCGGGTTACAAAGCTCAAGGTGCATGCCGAGATGGTAGCCAATCTCGTTAAACCAAAGCTGCAAACTTATAGTTGCAAACGATGACAACTACGAAGGTTACGCGCTAGCCGCATAATCCTTCAAAACTGGACCCGTTAAACGGTCCGGCGGTCACTGTCCTGTGCCTGAACGGGGTTGTTGACTGTCAAAAATTCAGGATCGCAGCATAAGGTTGTCTGGGCCGGAGCTGCTAAAACCTAATTCCAGGCTCCCCGAGTCGCACCTGTCCTTCGGTAACGGCAAGGGTAAATTAAAGAAGTGACTAAGCATGTAGGACCGAGAGTAGAGGATTTGCGGACGCGGGTTCGATTCCCGCCGCCTCCACCAATCAAAAAAAAGGCCACCTCAGGGTGGCCTTTTTTTTGATCCGCGAAGCGGGGAGTATCGTTCGCTAACAGCGCCAGGAGCGAATGGGACCGCACCAGCGCCCGAAGGGTCGGGGCCATGGATGGCCCCGAGGCATTCCCGTCGCCGTATTCAGTCAAATTAGTAAGTTCCACCCCACCGGGTATAAACACTATTGCAGGATCGCGCCGAAGCGGCCAGCAGGCTTTCCGCTAATTGAGGTGAAATCACCCCCCACGTAAGCGGTGCTGCCCGAGATTGAAAGGGCATAAATATTGTTATCGATGTTGGGTTCCATTATAAACCTCAGACTTCGGGCATATCCGGCTGCTAGTTTGGCGACACATGGCATGCCATCGCATTGGTACAAGCAGAATACGGCTGTTCAAGAGCATGTTTGTGGCCAGATAATTGAACAGTTAGCAGAGTACATTACGATCAAAGACCAGGCGCCCCTACTTAAAAGTTCAGATGCTTTAGATGCTGCAGTGTGTTGCTTGGCAGGTGCTGATTTTTTGAAGGGCCTCGCTTTAGAACCAGAGAACCTGGAGTTCGCAAAAAAGGAAGGCTGGATTTGGGTGAAGGGGTTCTAAGTCGAGTATTCGTGACTTTGGAAGCCGCTAATCCAGCAGTGCTCTTGGAACCTCTTCAAAACATTTAGTAAACCGGGGCGACAGGCGGTCCTGGCGCATCTTTGTTGGGCTTGCCGGGGCGAAAGTCACCGCCCCATCGTTCCTTATTAAGTCGGTCAACCAAATACAGAAAATCCTGCTGCTTGGGTTGATTACTGGATTCCTGAAAAAGATCCGATTGCCGGGCTTTCAGGTGGTATGGGACCGTTAGCATGATGCCTGCCTTGGCGTCCGGGAATACAACGCGCCATATAAGAGGTCGACCCAGTTGAGTAGTAAGCTGGTATCGGGCAAATTCTCGCTAATGCCCTTGGAGTAATAGAAGTCACCGGAGAATGGGCTGGTCCTGATACAAATGCCGTATTGCCGGCTACCATCGATTGGGGTCGCAGACGCTGACAAACATTGGCGGTATGCCTGGCCAAAGCTTCTCGCGGTGAGCTGCGGTCGGTGACTCTCTGGCAAGACGACCGGGAGTACATAATCTGTTGTTGTTCTGGTTGGGCGGTCTAAAGCTCTAAGCAGGGTTTTCCATTGAAGCTCGCGTACTGTTCTGGCCAGTACCATCGAGAATCGGGAGTGGATCTGGTCCGGGTCGGACTGGGCAAGATCAAGCGCCGTCTGTATACCCGACTCCCTCAGTCGCTTGATAAGCCGGAGTCCCACGCCCCAGCCGTCACTGACATTGGTTAAGGCCAAAAGTTTCTGATTCGTGAGGTCGATTACTCCCATAGCCTTCGGATACCGCTAGGCCGCCCGGTTGGCCAGAGTCTTGGTTGAACTGGCGCCAACTATGTGAGTTGCAGCTGAGAGTAGAGGGGAGTCAAAGCGTTCACATGTGAACGTTTTCCATTCCCATTAATCGCCAGTTGGGGGCAGGCCTTGGAAGCAGGTGACGACCCATTGTGCACGCTCAATATCACATATTAGGTTATAAGCTGTATTGCACACAATGAAAGCCAGTGATATTCTTGTCACATATTCGACAATAGACTGATTTGAGCGGTTAGAATGCCAATCGAAAAACTGTTTAACGAAAGCGATGTTCAGCGGCTCATAGATATGAATGCATTGCCTCCCCATGGCAAGCGAAACAGTTCGCTAATCATGGCGGCCGTGTATTGGGGGCTCACCCCTTCTGAGCTGAGTTTGCTTCGACTTGAAGATGTGATGGACCAGTCCGGTGACTTTTTACGCATCTGGACTCTCCCATCCAGCACGGCCTACAACGGTGAGGCCAGAGAGCTTCACACTGAAGACCATGTATTGCCCCTTTTCGAGCAGTACATGGACTGGCGGCTCGCTGAAAGCCTTTGCTTGAGTAATCAGGCGTGGTACCGGGGCTCAGACCCGAAAAGCGCTTTCTTCCTAAACGACCGGAGGGAGCCCTACAAGCTTTCACCACGCAAGAAAGGTTCGACGGACTATCAGGCTAGGGCAATGTCAGCCAAGCTAAAGTCTTTTATTGAAAAAGCAGGCATTGAGGGCTCAACCGTTGCGACATACCGCGATAGTTGGGTAAAAGCGATGCATGATGCAGGTTGTCATCACAAGGATCTCATGGCTGTCTCTGGTATTAAGCAAAAGGAGACAATTGATCGGAAGGTCAGGCCGGCAATCCAAGATCTGGATAAGGTCTTCAAGGCGATCTATTCGCGGGTTAAAGTGAATCCATGATGAGCTCAGAGAGTGGGAGATAGTTTATGGGCAAGGCATCTGAAATCTATAACCGGCACAAAGCAGAGATTCGGGAGATTGCCAGTCGTTATCCGGTGGCCAATATTCGGGTATTTGGCTCGGTGATTCATGGGGATGACAGGGATGCCAGTGACATCGATCTGCTGGTAGATGCATTGCCAGAGGCAACCCTTTTCGACCTTGGCGGACTCCAGGATGAGCTGCAAAAGCTACTTGGCATCAAGGTGGACCTGTTGACTCCTGGTGACCTTCCCTATCAGTTCCGGGCGTCTGTGATCAGCGAAGCGCGACCAGTATGAAAGAGCTTAGAACTGAGGATTACCTTCAGCACATTGTTGATTCCTCCGGTGACATTTTGAGTTTTACAAATGGGTTTTCCAGAGAGGCATTTAAGGCTGACCTGCGCACTCAGAAAGCTGTTGTTATGAGCCTGATTGAGATCGGGGAAGCGGCCTCGAAAATTGTGGCAAGTGATCCAGATTTCGTTGCGGTAAATGACGCGCTGCCATGGCTTCAAATGCGAGGTATGAGAAATAGGATTGCCCATGGCTACTTCGCTATTGATTTGGATATTGTCTGGCAAACAGTAACTACCGCCATTTCTGACCTGGATCAGCAGGCTGAAGTACTGCTTAACGAACTACGCGAGGGGCCTGAACCTGGACCCTCGCCAACTTAATGGCATTGGCAAACCGGATTATGTATACAGGCAGCTCGCCCTTCGTTAATGCTGGTGTACGCTAGCCAGTATTGCTCAATCTGTCCCGTGCGTCGCTCATCTTCCGGGCGTAAACACTATTGCAGGATCGCGCCGAAGCGGCCAATTGGCTTTCCGCTAATTGAGGTGATATCCCCCCCCCACGTAATCGATATACCAGCAGCCGTTGCCATCTGAAATGGTAGCGCGAGTCCATCCAGCAACGCCTGGAAAGGCACTGCTTGCACTGCCGGCAATGGCATCAATAGGCACACCACTTCCAGTAGTGACGCCCACTAAGGTGACTCTCTCCAAGGTACGGGAGATGCCGCTAATCCATACAAATCTAATTTAATAGACTTCAACAGGCCACGGATGACACGGCTTACAGAGCGAATTGCACTATATGGAGGGAAAATTCCCAGAACCCCTTTCTGGTGAAAGCGACGTGTATTCTTTACAAATGGCTAAATCGGCGCAGTCAGCGACGACCGTTCAACTGGGAGTGTTTACCTTGTACATCAAGCTAGTTCGTTGCCAAGGGCGAGCTTCTGTCGTGCGCTGTATTAGCTTCACCATGTGGCAACGTGAATGACTTTGTCGTGAGCCTATTGCCCGAATTGTGCATAAACTGTGAAAAACAGTCTGCGGATTTTAAAATGACGAACAGCACAACCTACAAATGGATATTTTCTGCTCGCTTCCGGACCGGTGCTTATGGGTGGAAATCTTCCAGGTTGGCCTACCAACGCCTTCTCGAAGCGGTTTCCGAGATTAAAAAGGTCGCTAAGAAAGATCCTGTCTTAGGTGCAGAGGGCGCGGTTCGTCTGATGGAAAAGCTCTGGCCAGCGCTGGAACATATAGACACGTCCAGTGGTGCCCTGGGATCAGCCGTTAACAAGGCGCTTGACGATTTGATTCCGGTTGTCGTCAAGGCACCTGTGGATAAGAGCATTCGCGATAAATGGCTGGAAAGACTTTGGCAGGCCATGGCAGATGACGGTGTCGATTACCTTGGCCCGGTAGGTGACCGATGGGGCGAACTCTGTGGTTCTGCAAATGTGGCCGGAATTTGCACTGGGTTCCGCCATGGCGGCTCTGCGGTGGTTGTGTAAAGGGCGGGGCTATGAGGTTAGCAGTGTTGATGTATTTTATGGCACTTATGCTTATCATTTGCGAAGTAAGTGGTAAGCATAAGTGCCATATTCGGTCTTACAGACGAACTGTTGGCGGGGTTTGCCAGGGTGTTAGGTCAATAGCGCGATGATTCCACGCTTGGTCTTTGCGGCTGTCAGAACCCCACCGATGCCGGAAAGGTTGCTGAAAATAGAATCAGGATGAATGATAACTAGGAAGAGTTTTATCCCTGGTTTTCGACAAACGCTATGACAGAACCTGGCAACTATGCCAGCCGATAAGATGTAATGAGGTTGTGCTGCGGTTGGTGTCGGATCCAGTGCTGGAGCGACCTGTTGGGCACAACTTGGCAGCTTTTTCGTTTGAGCGGTTCGAGGGGGGTAGGGTGCTCCAACCTGGGCTGGTGTTCTAGGTATACGCTTATTCAGGAACGGTGCGTCCAAAAAACCGACAGGCAACAGCCCGAACCATGATTGGGGTTCATTTTTGCATTTGCGGTGAAGCCACGCATCAATCTATGGCGAAAGGGTTTGTTATTGGTAAACGCTTTCACTCAGCGCCTGTGATTCGACTGGCGGATTCCCGGTCGCTGCACCTAGGGCATGTTGCCAGGGCCGATGGGCGTTGGCGTCTCTATGCCTTTGCTGGGGCTGATGATGCTCTTGGCACTTCTTCAACTATGCTGTCGTTATGTGTTTTTTTGTCTGATTCAGCGGACTCCCCTGTGAGTCAATTCACACCTGCGGGGCAGGACATCGATTCAGTGTTCGACGTGCGAGCTGTTTTCCAACAAGCCCATCACAACCTTGCGCTGGACTCGATGCCGGCTTTACTGGTACCACGTAAAGGACGATACGGTTTGCAGGATTATGAGAAAGTATTTTGCGCTGATCTGAACAGCGGGCAGGATATTTTCGATCTTCGTTCCATTAGCCGTGAACAAGGTTGTCTGGTGATTGTGCGCCCGGATCAGTACATTGCTCACGTATTGCCTCTGAACGCACATCAGGCACTGACCAACTTCTTTGCCGGGTTTATGGTGAGTCAGACATGAGTGGGCGGTAGTAATTTATCTCAATTCCAGTTGACTGATCAGTAGATCAAGCTGCTCAATAACAATTTATTAAATAGCGGGTCATCTGATGTGCAACCCGATCATGTATGGTCGCACTGGCATCATCATCTAGGGGCGTGTTGAAAATGGCGGTGTGAGGGTTATTCGCCGTATTAAGGCCTTGCATGAGGCACCTTTCGGTGCCCTTGAGGCCGATCTGGACTCCCAGATGACCATTGCGGTCAAAGTCGTGAGTCAAACGAACACGACAATTTTAAACGACGGCTGTTAGGTGAAAGCCCGACAGGCTCCCAGCAGGCTGTTGAAATAATACCGCATGAACTCCGGGCTTGGTAATATTTCCGCAGTCAAACTCATCTGGAGCCCTCAAGTCATGCGCGGTGTCGACTTTACTCAAGAAGCCTTATTCACCACAGTACATCTGGATACTTTCGTTCCCACAGATCATCCACTTCGGGCTGTTCGATCATGCATTGACTCGCATTGATTGGCTACTGGATGGGCCCTATTCCGAACGCGGAAAGTTGTCGATTCCACCCGAGCGGTTGCTGCGAGCACAGATGTTACAAGTGCTTTATTCAATTCGCAGCGAGCGGCAACTGATGGAGCAGATTCAATATAACCTCCTATTTCGCTGGTTCATCGGGTTGACTGTAGACGATGCGGTTTGGAACCACTCGTCATTCAGTAAAAATCGCGATCGGTTGTTGGAGCATGACGTCGTTCCGGCCTTATTCGAGGAGATTATCATCCTGGCTCAAGCCTGGGCTTCTCAAAAAAGCTTCCGACC
>Ga0307960_1000017_pt1 | contig 86368 bp, 80 predicted proteins | sample OrgLakmetagen542_FD_201832 | JGI IMG/M metagenome (GOLD analysis project Ga0307960, IMG submission 201832) | Saline water microbial communities from Organic Lake, Antarctica - #542 | ecosystem: Environmental > Aquatic > Non-marine Saline and Alkaline > Saline | place: Antarctica: Organic Lake... | reverse complement strand
CCACACCAGAATGACCGAAAGCGGCAGGTTGGCGTTGAACCAGATGGCCACGAAGACCGCTGCAAGCATCTGGAAAGGCATGGGTATAAAAGTGAAAAATATGCCGATCAGGAACGCTCGGACAACGCTGTGACGATTGATATGCCAGAGGTTGGGCTCATGAAGAATATCGCCAAGAAAGCGGAGCGACTTCATGGCCCTCACTTTTTCCGGCGTTGGTAAATACCGTTTCATGAACTTCTTTGGCATCGGGAAGTTCTGCTGATCAATGAGGGGACAGGGATTGTCCGGAAATTTAGGGGCCAGGATCGGCCTGATATGCTTTGCCTGCGGCGTTATCTTACTGTATCGCCTGACAGTATTGCCACCTCTGTACGGGCTTGTACTGGCGACGGGGTTGGCCTGCATGCCATTCCTTTTGCCGGGCAAAAAGCATAGGTCGCACTGCTGGCTTTTTGTCACGCTTTTCCTGGCGGGGATGGGCTGGGCAACCTGGCAGGCGGAAGAGCGTCTGGAAACCCGCCTGCCCCCGTCGCTGGAGGGCAAGAAGCTGGAGGTGTCCGGATATGTCTGCGGGGTGCCCGAACCTGGCAGCTTTCAGAGCGTCCGCTTTGCTTTCTGCGTCACCCGCTGGCATACCGGCCCCGGGCCTGCCTCAGATGGCGGGCTGCCCGAGCGGCTCCGCCTTGCCTGGTATGGCGATGAAGCCTCTCTTGATGTGCCTTCACGACTGCGGCTTACCGTTGTTCTGAAAAAACCTCATGGGGCGGTCAACCCCCGGGGGTTTCGCTATGAATCCTGGTTGTTCCGGCACAATTACGGCGCGACCGGGACCATTCGCGCGGCAGCGGAAAACAGGTCCGTTGCCTGCGGGCTGGAGTGCCAGTATTACCAGTGGCGCGCTGCCGCCGTGTCAGGACTTACCCGGCGTCTGCAGTCGGTGGAGACAGGCCCTCTGATTGCGTCCCTGATGCTTGGTTACCGGGGTGAACTCGAGCCCGCTCACTGGCAGGTTCTGAAAGCCACCGGCACCATCCACCTTGTGGCTATTTCCGGACTGCACCTGGGGCTGGTGGCGATCGGCGCGGGGTTTCTGTGTCGTCGGCTGCTGGTCTGGCTGCCCGAGCGCTGGTTGCCGCCGGCAAGGCAGAGATTGCTGCTGTTTGTTCTGGTGTGCCTGGCCAGCTTCGGTTATGCGCTGGCGGCCGGATTCTCTGTGCCCACCCGTCGGGCCCTTGTCATGGTTGTACTGGGCTGTTGCTGGGTGTTTTTGGCCAGGCGAAGTCAGGCCGCAGATGCGGTGCTGTTGGCGTTGTCGCTGGTGCTGATCCTCGATCCATTGTCACCACTGGATCAGGGGTTCTGGCTTTCGTTCGGCGCAGCAACGGTGCTGACCCTGACATTCAGCGGCCTGCTGCGGCCGGCCCCTTGGTGGCGAAGCCTGATGTTTGCGCAGGTCGCGGTGTTTGCCACGCTCTGGCCGATTCTCGCGTTTCTGGATCAGTCTCAGCCCCTGGTGGGTTTCGTTGCCAACCTTATTGCGATTCCGCTGGTGTCTCTGTTGATTATGCCGGCGATTTTCCTGAGCGCACTGGCAATGATGCTGGCGCCCTGGCTTGACTGGCTGTTGATTGGCGGCCTGGACCTGCTACTACAGGGCTTGTGGTGGGTGCTCAGCCATGCTGCTGAAATCCGTTTGCCAGACATTGTGCCGGGCCTTGCGGAACTGTTTCTTGCGGCTCTGATCGTGCCAATGGCGCTGATTCTGCCGGTTCGGTCGGTCCGGTTATGGACAGCGTTGACCCTTCTGTTGTGGCTGAGCGCGGCTGGAGGACTGTTTGACGCCCCGGCGGGTCAGGCAAATCCTCCGGTGGTCGATGCCGAAGTCTGGGTCTGGGACGTCGGGCAGGGTTTGTCGGTGCTGGTCCGACAGGCAGACCGGGTACTGGTCTACGATACCGGCCCTGAGCTGGAGGGGGTCTATTCTGCGGCGGAATCGGTTCTGGTTCCCAATCTCAGGGCACTCGGGGTTCAGCGGATCGACACCCTGATAATCAGCCACGCCGATAACGACCATTCGGGTGGTGTGCCGTTGTTGCTGGAGCAGTTTGATGTTCAGACCATCATCAGCGGCGAGCCTGCCCGCATGGTCAGACGGCTGGGGCCGGACCCTGAAACCGCAGTGCGGCCCTGTGACGATGCGGCTGATCTGGCCGTGCCGGTGACCATCGGCTGGCAGCTGGCCGAGGGTGAAACGGGTAACGACGCCTCCTGCGTTATTGTGATGTCATTCAACGAGGGTCGGCAGGATCTGATTCTCAGTGGCGATATTACCCGGGAAACCGAGCAGGGGTTTTTGCAGCGACATCCGGCGCTGATGTCCCGCCGGAGCAACTATCGGGTGGTACTGGCGCCCCACCATGGCAGCAAAACCTCTTCTTCCCCGGCATGGGTCAGTCAGCTGTCGCCGGATCTGGTGCTGTTCAGCGCAGGCTATCGGCATCGTTACGGGCATCCGCACCCTGACGTCGTGGCCCGTTACCGCGAAGGCGGCAGCCGGCTTTTCAATACTGCCACTTCTGGCGCGGTTCGCCTGGTGTTCAGCAAGACCGGTGTCGATATTATCGAGACGAGGCAGTCTGCGCCCTTCTGGATCGATCGTCATCGGGCGGTCGATTAGTCTCCGGATTTCGCAACCTTGCGGGTGTGGCGACAACTGGCAGCTATGCTAAAGTAGCGCGGCTTGCAAACAATCAGGGAGATCAAGCGTGTTCGAGCTTCTGAAAGCGGGTGGCATTCTCATGGTGCCTATTCTTGCCTGTTCCATCATTGCACTTGCGATCGTCCTTGAGCGGTTTTATACCCTCAGGCCGTCGAGGATAGCACCACAGCAGACCGTCAACGAACTCTGGCGCTGGATCAAGAAGAAAGAGCTGAACGCGAGAAAACTCAAAGCCCTCCAGGGCTCATCGCCGCTCGGGCGAATCCTGGCGGGTGGCCTGATGAATGCCAAACACGGCCGCGAAATCATGAAAGAAAGCATTGAACACGAGGCCAGTCAGGTCATCCATGATCTGGAACGCTTTCTCAATCCACTCGGCACTGTGGCAACCATTACCCCCTTGCTGGGCCTGCTGGGAACCGTCATTGGCATGATCAAAGTATTCGCCGAAATCCAGCTTGCAGGCGTTGGCAACGCCGGTAATCTTGCCGGCGGTATTTCCGAGGCGCTGATCACTACCGCGTCCGGCCTGAGCGTCGCGATCCCCGCGCTGATCTGCCACCGCTATTTTATCCGGCGAGTGGACGAGCTGGTGGTGGGTATGGAACAGGAGGCCATCAAGCTGGTCGAAGTGGTCCACGGTGACCGTGAAATCGACGTGGAAGGAGCCTGAACACCGTGAAGTTCAAGCGCCAGAGAAGCCAGGAGGTCGGCGTCGATCTGACTCCGCTGATTGACGTTGTATTTCTGCTGCTCATTTTCTTTATGGTGTCCACCACCTTCACCCGCGAGAATCATCTGAACATTGAGTTGCCAGAAGCAAAGGGCGAACGTTCCGAGCAGCAGGCCGAACTGATCGACGTGGTGATCAATGCGAGCGGCCAGTACCGTCTGAACGACCGAACTCTGGTGAACAACCGTCGTGAAACTCTGGAGCGCGCCGTGAGGGAACTGGCCGGTGGGGACACCTTGCTGCCGTTTGTTATCACTGCCGACGCCCGAACGCCCCACCAGTTTGTGGTTCGCGCCATGGATGTGGCCGGTTCTCTGGGCTTTTCCCGGTTGAGTATCACCACCGAACGCCAGGGTGAGTCACCGTGAGCGATGCGTCTGAAATGGATCAAGCGCCCCGGCCCGACCCCGTCGATTCCGGCTGGCAGACATACAAACGCCTGCTGGCCTACGTAAAACCGTTCTGGCTGGCCTTTTTGCTGGCTGCTTTTGGCAACGTGATCTATGCCGCCGCTTCTACCGGTATGGCGGCGGCCATGGAATACGTGATTACGGCGCTGGAAAACCCCACTGAAGAAAACAGGCTTCTGCTTACCGGCCTGATCGTCGGAGTCTTCGCCATGCGGGGGGTGGGTTTTTTCCTGAGCCAGTACTACATCAACTACGTTGGACGGAACGTGATTAACGCCCTGCGAAGGCAGGTGTTCGAGAGACTGTTGACCCTGCCGTCGCGTTATTTCGATGAGAATGCGTCCGGTCGCCTGGTGTCGAAGCTTACGTTCAACGTCGAGCAGGTCGCCGCCGCCGCGAGTAATGCCATTACCATCCTGCTGCGTGAGGGACTGACCATCATCGGTCTGCTGACGTTCATGATCTACACAAACTGGAAGCTCACCCTGGTGTTTCTGGCGGTGGGCCCGCTGATCGGGTTGGTGGTGAATTTTGCCAGCCGTCGTTTCCGCAGGATAAGTCAGCGAATCCAGTCATCCATGGGGGATATCACCCATGTTGCCTCGGAATCCATCACCGGATATCGGGTGGTTCGTACCTTCGGTGGCGAGGATTATGAGCGCGACCGGTTTCGCCGGGTCAGTGAGAAAAACCTCGAACAGAGTCTTAAAATGGCGACCACCCAGGCCATCAGCGTGCCGGTTATCCAGGTGCTGGTGGCCATTGCGATAGCGGCGCTGGTGTGGACCATGCTGGCGCCGGAAATCCGTGGCAGCATGACCACCGGTGAACTGGTAGCGTTCATCACCGCGGCAACGACCATGGCCAAGCCCATTCGCCAGGTGACGTCTATTCACGCCGAGATCCAGAAGGGTGTGGCCGCCTCCCACGACGTGTTCTCCACCATTGATGAGAAGCCCGAGGCCGATACGGGTTCCTACGCCCCGGACCGGGTAGAGGGTCAGGTAGAATTTGACCATCTGTCTTTCCGCTATCGCGCGCAGGCAGATGACGTTCTGCAGGACGTTTCTTTGACCATTCCGCCCGGGCAGAGTGTTGCCCTGGTTGGCCGGTCTGGCAGCGGCAAATCCACACTTGTCAGCCTGTTGCCGCGATTCTACGAATACACTGGTGGCGAGATCCGGCTGGATGGTCATCCGTTGAAAGACTATTCGCTGCAGGCTTTGCGGGCCCAGATTGCCCTGGTCACCCAGAACGTTGTGTTGTTCAACGACACCATCGCGGCGAATATTGCCTACGGCGTGCTGCGGGACTGCCCGGAAGAGCAGATCCGGGAAGCCGCCGCGAAGGCTCACGCACTGGAATTTATCGATCGTATGCCGGACGGGCTCCAGACCATGATCGGAGACAACGGGGTCATGCTTTCCGGTGGTCAGCGCCAGCGCCTGGCCATCGCCCGTGCGTTATTGAAGAATGCGCCGGTGCTGATTCTCGATGAGGCCACCTCGGCTCTGGATACCGAGTCCGAACGTCACATCCAGGAAGCGTTGGAAACGGTGATGAAGGGGCGGACCACACTGGTGATTGCACATCGCCTGTCCACCATTGAGAAAGCCGACCGGATTCTGGTGATGGATGGCGGGCGCATTGTGGAATCCGGACGCCACAGTGAACTTCTGGAGCAGGGCGGCGTTTATGCCCAGCTCCACCAGATGCAGTTCAGCGAGCACGGATGACGGCCTGGGTTGATCGGCTCTGGTATGGACGTGGCCGACCACTCTGGCCGCTTTATCCGCTGGCCTGGCTGTATCGCCTGGTGGCGGAGCACCGCCGCAGGTTAGCCTGGCAGGCCATGGAATCGGCCATCCCGGTGCCGGTCATTGTGGTTGGCAACATCACTGCGGGCGGCACCGGCAAATCCCCCCTGACCGCCATGCTGGCGCGATTGCTGACCCGCAAAGGCTGGCGCCCGGTGATTCTGACCCGGGGCTATGGCGGCAAATCCGACCACTATCCACTTCAGGTTTTGCCTGACACGCCGGCGGCTGACGCCGGTGATGAGCCAGTGATGCTGTCCGCGCAGGCCGCTTGCCCCGTAGTGGTGGATCCGGATCGGCGTCGGGGAGCACTCTGGGCGCTGGACCGGGGTCTGGGGAACATCATTCTGTGTGATGATGGCCTGCAGCACTACCGGCTTCCCAGGGACATTGAGCTTGCGGTATTCGACGGCCGGCGCGGGCTTGGTAACGGCGCACTGATCCCGGTCGGGCCGCTTCGGGAATTGCCAGAACGACTGGAATCGGTTGATTTCGTGATTACCAATGGCGGTTGGCTGGATCATCTGGAGCATAATCAGCAGTACACCATGTTGCTGGCGCCGACTGGCCTGAAGCATCTGGTAACGGGCAAGGTCGTGCCGCTGGAGAAAATCAACGGAAAGCAGGTCATGGCCGTTGCGGGTATCGGCAACCCGGTGCGATTTTTCGATACACTGAGGGACCTGGGGGCGCAGGTATCAGAAAGGCCCCTTGCGGACCATCATCGGTTCAGGCCCGATGATCTTCGATGTGACGAGGGCCAATGGCTGGTGATGACCGCAAAAGATGCGGTTAAATGCCGGGACCTGGCGCCGGACAATGCCTGGGTGCTTGAGGTTGAAGCCCGTTTGCCGGACGCATTCTGCAGCGCTTTTATGTCGGCGGTCAGCGCCTACGGCGAGCCCCTGACAGGTTTATCCAACGTGAGTGAATAGCATGGACAAGAAACTGATCGCCTTGCTGGCGTGCCCCGTCTGCAAGGGAGACCTCAAACTGAATGACGAGCGCACCGAACTGCTGTGCTATATGGACGCCATGGCCTTTCCGATCCGCGAGGGCATTCCCGTCATGCTCGGTTCCGAAGCCCGGACACTGAGCACGGATGAGCGGTTGCATAAACGCTAACGGGGCTTTTTATGTCATACATTGTGGTGATACCCGCGCGCTACGCCTCAACCCGGTTACCGGGAAAGCCGCTGGCGGATATCGGCGGCAAACCCATGGTCCAGCATGTTTATGAGCGGGCGTGCGAAAGCGGGGCGTCCCGCGTGGTGATTGCGACAGACGACCCTCGCATCAGAAAAGCCTGCGATGACTTTGGCGCCGAAGTGGTGATGACATCCGCCGATCACACCAGTGGCACGGATCGGCTGGAAGAAGTGTCACGCAAACTCAGATTCGAGCCCCGCGATCGTGTGGTGAATGTTCAGGGCGACGAGCCCCTGATTCCGCCGCAACTGATTGATCAGGTGGCGGACAATCTTGAAACCTTCCCGGAAGCCGCAATTGCGACGCTCTGTGAATCGATCAAAGACATCCCGACACTGTTCAATCCCAACGTGGTCAAAGTGGTCACTGATGCCCGGGGCATGGCCCACTATTTCAGCCGCGCGCCTATTCCCTGGGCGAGGGGTAGTTGGGGTCCAGAGCACTGGAAGCTGGAAACCGCTTCTGTGGAGTCGCTGCCCATGCCTGCCGAAACCCGGTATTTTCGTCATATTGGCATCTATGGGTACCGCGTCAGCCTGCTGCGGGCGTTTGTTGACTGGGCGCCAGCGCCCGCCGAGCTGACCGAGTCCCTGGAGCAGCTGCGGGCGCTCTACAACGGCGCGCTGATTCATGTGGCGGAAGCGGCCGTCACGCCCGCCGCAGGCGTGGATACCGAGCAGGACCTGGAGCGGCTCAGGGCAATGATGATCAAGGGTGGAAGACTGCATGGATAAAACGGTGAGCGTGTTGTTTGTATGCCTGGGAAATATCTGCCGTTCACCCAGTGCAGAGGGTGTTTTTCGCCAGGTGGTTGAAGAAGCCGGGCTGTCTGGCCGGGTCCGGATTGACTCCTGTGGAACGGCGGGCTGGCACCAGGGCAAAGCGCCCGATGCCCGGTCGCAGGCGGCCGCCGCCAGCCGGGGCATCGATATCAGCGGATTACGGGCACGCCAGTTCCAGCCATCGGATCTGGCAGGATTCGACTACGTGCTGGTGATGGATCAGCAGAACCTGGCGGACGTTCAGCGTGTCTGGGAGCGTGTGGGTGGCACCCGGCCAGAACTCTTTCTGCGCTTCGGAAAGGCCGTGACCCGGGAAGTGCCGGATCCCTATTACGGCGGTGATCAGGGTTTTGAAAACGTTCTGGATCTGATTCACGAGGCCAGCGAGGGGCTTCTGGCACAGCTGAAGGAGTCCCTGAATTGACCGCTCCCCCGACCGTCGAAGACTGGGTCAGTCTGCGGGACAGGAACAGCCTGGGCATTGCCGCCAGCGCCCGTTATTTTGCCCGGGTGCGCTCAACGGATGATATACGCAGGGCGCTGGCCTGGGCCGCTGACCATAAAGTCGAGGCGCTGATTCTGGGGGGTGGCAGCAATCTGGTATTCGCCGGGGACTATCAGGGGCTGGTGTTGCAGGTGGCAGTGAATGGTCGCCGCTGGCAGGAGATTGACAGGGACGAAGCCACACTGGAGCTGGGCGCGGGTGAATCCTGGCACGATTGCGTGATTTACGCGGCCAGCGCGGGTTATCGCGGCATTGAAAACCTTGCGTTGATTCCCGGAACGGTTGGTGCTGCGCCCGTCCAGAATATCGGCGCCTACGGCACCGAGCTGGCGGACACTCTGGTGGATCTGACGGCCCTGGACCGGACCACCGGTGATGAAGTCCGCCTGTCGCGGGGGCAGTGCCGGTTTGGCTATCGCGACAGCGTGTTCAAGCATCAGCCGGGTCGCTATGTGATTACCAGCGTCCGCCTTCGTCTGTCACGTACCCGTGCCTTGCAGCTGGATTACCGGGATCTGGCAGACTACTTCAGCAACCGGGATGCCAGCCGCTTAACTCCTTCAGACGTTGCTCGGGCGGTGATGTCGGTACGCCGGCGAAAATTGCCTGACCCCGCCCAGATACCCAATGTGGGCAGTTTTTTCAAGAATCCGGTTATTGCGCTCGCTGACTGGGAATCCCTGAAGCAGCGTTATCCGGAGATGGCGGGGTATCCCGGCACCGAATCCGCCAAAGTGGCGGCCGCCTGGCTGATAGACCAGTGTGGCTGGAAGGGTTACCGGGATGAACGGGTTGGGGTGCACAACCGTCAGGCACTGGTGCTGGTCAACCATTCGGAAGGCAGCGGGCAGGACATCCTGAACCTTGCCCGCCGGATCCGGGAGGACGTTTTTTCACGCTTTGGCATCGAACTTGAAATGGAGCCCGGCATTGTCGGCGGGCCTGAAAAGCGTTGTTAAAGACCGTTTCTGGGTGACTGGTTGATCAGGAACGGCAAAGCCTCGTCCAGTGGAATATCCTGTTTTTCCTCGTCGCGACGGCCCTTGTATTCCAGTGTGGCTGCCTGCAGGCCACGGTCCGACACGACCAGCCGGTGCGGAATACCCACCAGCTCGATGTCCGCAAACTTGACCCCCGGCCGCTCGTTGCGGTCGTCCAGCAATACGTCAAACCCTGCCTGTTTAAGCTGCGCATAGAGCCGCTCACCGGTTTCCTGAACCGCCGGTGATTTATGCCCGTTTAGCGTAACAATGGCGACTTCAAACGGCGCGATGGCAGTGGGCCAGACAATGCCTTTGTCATCGTGGTTCTGTTCAATGCAGGCAGCGACAATGCGGGACACACCGATGCCATAGCACCCCATCTCCAGAATGGCGGCTTTGCCGTTTTCATCCAGAACGGTGGCGTTCATGGCGCTGCTGTATTTATTGCCAAGTTTGAAAATATGACCGACTTCAATGCCTCGGCGGATCACCAGCGTGCCCTTGCCATCCGGGCTCGGGTCGCCTTCCACCACATCGCGAAGGTCCTCGACGCGGGACAGCGGCACATCCCGCTCCCAGTTTACGCCCGTCAGATGGTAATCTTCCCTGTTGGCACCACAGACAAAATCCGCCAGGTGCGCCGCGCTACGGTCCACAATGACCGGCACCGCGAGATTGACCGGGCCAATGGATCCCGGTTTGCAGCCAACGGCGGCTTCGATCTCTTCATCGGTCGCCATGGTGAGAGGCTCGGCTATACCGGCAATATTCTCCGCCTTGATCTCGTTCAGGCTATGGTCGCCTCGAAGAATCAGTGCCACCAGGCCGCTTTTGCCATGTTCATCCGCCTGGGCTTTGACCAGCAACGTTTTGACCGTTGAGGTCGGGTCGATACCCAGGAAACGGGCAACGGAGTCGATGGTGCGTTGATCGGCCGTGTGCACTTCCTGCATATCGGCGGTCGGTGTCGGGCGATCACCCTGGGGAGCCAGAGCCACGGCTTTTTCGATGTTTGCCGCGTAGTCACTATCGGTGCTGAAGACAATGGCATCTTCGCCAGAATCGGCAAGCACGTGGAATTCGTGGGACGCGCTGCCGCCAATGGCGCCGGAATCGGCTTCTACCGGCCGGTAATCGAACCCGACACGGTCGAAAATCGCACTGTAAGTTCGGTGCATGACCTGATAGGTCTCGTCCAATGACTCCCTGGTGAGGCCGAAGGAGTAGGCGTCCTTCATGATGAATTCCCGGGCACGCATCACGCCAAAGCGGGGGCGGCGCTCGTCCCGGAATTTGGTCTGGATCTGATAGAAGTTCGCAGGCAGTTCCTTGTAGCTTTTCAGTTCATTACGAACCAGGTCGGTAATGACCTCTTCATGGGTCGGGCCGAAGCAGAAGTCCCGGCCGTGGCGATCCTTTAAACGCAGCAATTCGGCGCCATACTGTTCCCAGCGACCGGATTCCTGCCAGAGTTCCGAGGGCTGGATCGCAGGCATCAGAACTTCCTGGGCACCGCTTTTGTCCATTTCCTCACGCACAATGCGTTCGACCTTGCGCAACACCCGCAGTCCCATAGGCAGCCAGGTATACAGACCAGCGGCCAGTTTGCGGATCATACCGGCCCTGAGCATCAGCTGGTGGCTGATGATTTCGGCATCCGCCGGGGTCTCTTTCTGGGTTGCAATAAGGTAACGGCTTGCTTGCATAGTGGAATCCGTCGGCATTGATTGGAATGAGTGATCTGTCCGAAAGTCGGCTTTCAAAGGCCGGGAGTGCCCGCTATTGTACGGAGCGAATCAGGCAAGGTACAGAACGTACAGCAGTCAGTCGTCACAGATGGAGACCAGCGGATGAGTTTGACAGCACAGCAACTGAGCGATCTTATCCGGGCAGGTGTGCCCATGGCCGAAGACATCGGTTTTACCGTTGATGAGGCCGGTGAGGGTTTCGCAAAAACCAGGCTGGTATTTTCGGACCGTCAGATCAGGCCGGGCGGAACCCTGTCCGGTCCTGTCCAGATGACCCTGGCCGACGCTTCGATGTACGCTGCGGTGATGGCCACCATTGGCCAGGTCGAGATGGCGGTTACCAGTAATCTTTCCATCAACTTTCTGGAAAAACCGAGCGCCGGCGATCTGATTGCAGAGGCGGTCGTGTTGCGCCTGGGGCGGCGGATCGCTTTCTGCGAGGTTCGCCTGCTGTCGCCGGATCCTGAAACCGGTGAGGAAGTTCTGGTGGCCCATGTGACCGGCAGTTATTCGTTGCCCGGCAAGCGCTGAACAGCACCGCGGGAGGCCGGTGCGACCCGAGCAGCGGTTATCAGGACAGGTAGCCCAGCGGGAGCGACGTGCTGTCAATCACCCGCCTGAGCACGAAACTGCTGTGCACGCCGCTGACGCCCTGGATCCGGGTAATGCGGTTAAGCAGGAAATGATGGTAGTGATCCATATCGGGCACCACCACTTTTAGCATGTAGTCTGCATCCTGGCCGGTAATCAGATAGCACTCCTGAACTTCCGGGTAATCGCCCACCTTTGCCTCGAATTCGGCGAAGCGCTCGGGCGTATGACGGTCCATGCCAATCAGAATTATGGCGGTCAGCGACAACCCCAGTTTCTTGTGATCGAGAATCGTCACCTGCCGCAGGATGATGCCGGCTTCTTGCAGAGCCCGCACGCGACGGAGACAGGGTGAGGGCGACAGGCCGACCTTATCCGCCAGTTCCTGATTGGTCAGCGAACCGTCCTGCTGCAGCTGTTCCAGGATATTGCGATCAATTCTGTCAATTTTGACGAGTGATTGGCCGTTAGACGCCATATAACGCCACCTTTATTGGTTTATTGGCAATTTATCACTAATAAATAATCCTAAACTGACAAAATAGCAATCTTTTACCCCACTGAAAGGGTTATTCTGTCTTTTATAGACTGGTATAGAAATTTCTCGAAGCAGGGACTCGACATCATGGCTTTTGATCATCGCAAATACATTCCGTTCAAACCGGTTGCCAAAACCAACCGCCGCTGGCCCGATCAGGTGATTGAAAAGTCACCGCGCTGGTGCGCTGTGGATCTTCGGGATGGAAACCAGGCGCTGGTTAAACCCATGACCGTCGCCCAGAAGCAACGGATGTTTGATCTGCTGGTCAAGGTTGGTTTCAAGGAAATCGAGATCGGGTTTCCCGCCGCCAGCCAGCCGGATTTCGATTTCTGCCGCAAGCTGATCGAAGAAAACCGGATTCCGGATGATGTGAAAATTCAGGTACTGACCCAGGCACGTCCAGAGTTGATCGAGCGCACCTATAAGGCGCTTGAAGGCGCCAGGAAAGCGATTGTGCACGTTTACAACTCGACTTCCACGGTTCAGCGTGAGCAGGTGTTCGGTTTGGACCGGGAAGGTGTGAAGGAGATCGCGGTCAACGGAGCCCGGGTCGTGAAATCCATTGCGGAGAAGTACCCCGAAACCGAGTGGATCTTTCAGTATTCCCCGGAGAGTTTTACCGGCACGGAGCTGGACTACGCCGCCGAGGTGATTGATGCGGTCAATGATGTATGGCGTCCTGACCAGGGCCAGCCGGTGGTGATCAACCTGCCTGCGACGGTGGAAATGGCGACGCCGAACGTGTTTGCCGACCAGATTGAATGGATTAATGACCGGTTGCGCTACCGGGAGCACATCGCCATCAGCGTGCATACCCACAATGATCGCGGCTGCGCGGTGGCTGCGGCAGAGCTGGCGGTGATGGCCGGTGCCGACCGGGTTGAGGGCACGCTGATGGGCAACGGTGAGCGCACCGGCAATATGGATCTGGTGACCATGGCCATGAACCTGTACTCCCAGGGCGTCGATCCTATGCTGGACCTGTCCGGTATTGCCGAAATCACCGATGTGGTGGAAGCCTGCACCGAGATTTCCACCCATCCCCGCCATCCCTATGCGGGCGAACTGGTATTTACGGCGTTTTCTGGCAGTCACCAGGACGCGATCCGCAAGTGCCTGGCACAGCGGGAGGATAGCGATCTGTGGAACGTGGCCTATCTGCCCATCGATCCCCGCGATCTGGGCCGCCGGTATGAGGAAGTCGTGCGCATTAACAGCCAGTCCGGCAAGGGCGGCGTGGCCTACGTGCTGGAGCGGGACTACAACATCAGTCTGCCCCGCTGGCTGCAGATTGAATTCAGTAAGGTCGTTCAGCGCGAGGCTGAAACCAACGGCGGTGAGATCGATTCAATGACCATTCACCGTTTGTTTGAAAGCCGCTATCTGAAAGTCAGCAAGGCGTGGGAGCTGCGTTCCTACGACCTGCACCGGGATGACAATGGCGTTAATGCGACCGTCGCTATCGGTCCGGAAGAGAGCCCCACGACCATCAGAGGCCATGGACTGGGGGCGGTTGAAGCGGTTTCCGCGGCGCTTGAAACCCTGTTCGGGGTGTCGATTGCAGTGGAGGCTTACGATGAGTTTGCGCTGAGCGAGGGGACCAACGCCAAAGCGCTGGCCTGTATCCGGGTGACAACCAATGATGAGCACTGCAGTGCGGCGGCACTGGCCGAGGATACGACGTCGGCCACGCTGCAGGCGCTTTTCTCCGCGGTGTCGCAAGTGGTGGGAACCGACCCGTCAGACGTCGTCAGTCGTGGGATTAATGAAACGGATAGCGCCAGCGCATAGCAGCGTTAGTAGTGTTTTGCAGACACAGAAAAGCCGGCAATTGCCGGCTTTTCTGTTACCTATGCCCGTGAGGGGCATCCTGCGGAGACAGACGACATTCAGCCCGAATCAGACCGGTGTCACGTTCTCCGCCTGGGGACCTTTGGGTCCCTGGGTGACGGTGAACTGCACCTGCTGACCTTCTGTCAGCGTGCGGAACCCGCTGGCGTTGATTGCACTATAGTGAACGAATACGTCACTGCCACCGTCCTGAGCGATGAAGCCAAAGCCCTTGGACTCGTTAAACCACTTCACGTGGCCTGTTTTGGTATCTGACATTGATCTTTCCTGTATTCCTGCGATTTTCCCTCACGGGACTGTTTCTCTCAAGACAGTGGGGTACTCTCCCGAGACATTCAGGCTTTTTGGGGCCTGATTTCAGTATAGACCGAGTCTGCAACCCGTCAACGCCTTTTCGATCAGTTTCCGCGAAAAAATAACTATAATAAACAATCGCTTGCCATTCATCAGTGTCAGGTTTTCAGTTGTTCGCTTATCTCTTCAAGAATTGCCGGGTCGTCGATGGTGGTGGGGACCTTGTATTCCTCGCCGTCGGCAATTTGCCGTATCACCCGCCTGAGAATTTTTCCGGATCGGGTCTTGGGCAGTCGCGCAACCACCAGTGCACGGCGAAAGCAGGCGATGGCGCCAATTTTTTCCCGCATCATTTCGATCAGCTCTTCCTCCAGCTCATCATGGCCAATGGTTGCGCCGTTTTTAACCATGACCAGGCCGATGGGCACCTGGCCTTTCATCTCATCGTGGGCACCGACAACGCAGCACTCGGCGACGGCCGGATGGTTGGCGATGACCTCCTCCATTTCACCGGTAGACAGACGATGGCCGGCCACATTAATCACGTCGTCGGTCCGGCCCATAACGAAAATATAGCCGTCCTCGTCAATAAAACCGCCGTCACCGGAGGTGTAAAACCCGGAAATCGGTTCCAGATAGGTTTTCCGGAAGCGCTCGTCATCGCCCCACACCGTTGTCATGCAGCCCGGGGGTAGGGGCAGTCTGACGGCGATCTGGCCCTGTTCTCCGGAAGGCATCTGGCGGCCCTGGAAGTCGACTATCTGAACGTCAAAACCCGGGGACGGGACAGTGGCGGAGCCGGGCTTGGTGGTCATTGGCTCAAGCCCGATCGGGTTGCAGCAGATGGCCCAGCCGGTCTCTGTCTGCCACCAGTGATCCAGCACCGGCAGGCCGGTGTGATCCTTGAGCCACTCGTAGGTTGCCGGGTCCAGACGTTCCCCCGCGAGGAACAGCCTTTTCAGCGAGCTGATGTCGTATTTGCCCAGCAGGTCGGCTTCCGGGTCTTCTTTGCGCACGGCGCGGAATGCGGTTGGAGCGGTGAACAGAAAGTTTACCCTGTGATCCTGGACAACCCGCCAGAAGGCGCCTGCGTCCGGCGTTTTGACCGGCTTTCCTTCAAACAGAATGGTGGTGCAGCCGGCCAGCAGGGGCCCGTATACGATGTAGCTGTGACCAACCACCCAGCCAACGTCCGACGCCGCCCAGAAAACGTCACCGGGGCCGGCGTCGTAGACCAGTTCCATGCTGTACCGCAGGGCGACCGCGTGGCCGCCGTTGTCCCGTACAACCCCTTTGGGCTTGCCGGTGGTTCCGGAGGTGTAAAGAATGTAGAGCGGGTCGGTGGAAGCGACCGGCACGGGGCTGGCGGGCGTTGCATCTTTCACCAGGAATTGCCAGTCAATGTCCCGCCCCTCGGTCAACGCGGCCTCTACCTGGGGACGCTGATAGACCACGCAGAACTCGGGTTTGTGGGCAGCCTGCTCAATGGCCTTATCCACCAGCGGCTTGTATTCAATGAGTTTGTTTACTTCGATACCGCAGGAGGCGGTAACCACCGCCTTGGGTGAGGCATCGTCGATTCGAACGGCCAGTTCGCTGGCTGCAAACCCGCCGAACACAACCGAGTGAACGGCACCCAGCCGCGCGCACGCCAGCATGGCGATGACCGCCTGCGGGATCATCGGCATATAGATAATGACCCGGTCGCCCTTGGCAATGCCCCGGCTTTTCAGGGCACCGGCAAAAACAGCAACCTCGTGGGTCAGTTCGTCATAGGTGTAGGAAAGCTGGCTTCCGGTGACCGGTGAATCGTAGATAAGCGCGTTCTGCTGCCCTCGACCGGCGCGGATGTTGGCGTCCAGTGCGGCGTCGCAGGTGTTGATCGTACCGTCGGGGAACCATTGGCCATGGCCGTTATCGGTTGCACGCCAGATCGTGCCTGGCGGTTCTATCCAACTTACTCTGGCCGCTTTTTCCCGCCAGAAATCGTCGGGAGTGTCCATTGAACGCCTGAACTCTGCTTCATAACCCATGCGGCCCACCTTGCTTATTCCGTTTTTATCGTTCCCTGTCTCAACTTAAGTTGGTTTAAAAAACAGAGCCAGTAGACCATCGGCTAAGACCTGCGAGGGCCTCCTCTCACAGGCACGCGGGACAGGTCAGGAAAGGCCGGTTCCCGGGTCAGGACTGACGGCGGTGATCTGTGCCTCAATGCGGCCATTTGCGACCCGGGCGGTGATGTCATCACCGGGTTCCAGGGCCGTGGCGTCGCGGATAATGTTGCCCTGTGCGTCCTGAACAATCGCATAGCCACGGCCCAGTGTGGCCAGCGGGCTGACAAGGTTAAGGGATTGCGCCATGTGCTCCAGCCGACGATTATACCGGTCCAGTCGTTGACTGAAGGACGCGGCGAGGCGATTGTCGAGAGTCTTCAGGCTGTCCTCGCTGCTGGCCAGGCGGCGCGCAGGCGATTGCAAAGACAGACGCTGGGAGAGGTGGTTTGCCTGCGTGCCTGAACGCTCAAGCCTGCGGTAAATGGCTTTGCCCAGCCGCACATCCAGCTCGTCCATGCGCTGGGCCCTGTCCATCAGTGCCCGTCTGGGATCGCGCAGCCGCGCGCTCAGGTGCCTGAGTGAGGCTCCCATCCGGGTCAGCGCGCGACTGGCCGCTCCCGCAAGGCGCAGCTCTCCCTCCTGCAGCTGTTTGATCCAGGCGTTCTGGTCCGGTGAAATCTTTTCGGCTGCAGCTGACGGGGTTGGTGCTCTCAGGTCCGCGACAAAGTCTGCAATGGTCACATCGACTTCGTGGCCCACGGCGCTGACGGTGGGCAGGGCGGAAGCGGCGATTGCCCGGGCGACGGCTTCTTCATTGAAACACCACAGGTCTTCCAGAGAGCCACCACCGCGGCCGATAATCAGTAGGTCGGCAACCCCGTGGGTGTTAGCCGCCTCGATTGCGCGAACAATGTCGCTGGTTGCGGCCTTGCCCTGAACCGCCGTCGGGTAGAGGGTGACCGGAATTGCCGGGCACCGTCGGGCCAGCACGGTCAGAATGTCGTGAATCGCTGCTCCGGTCGCCGAGGTTACCACGCCAATATGGCGGGGCACCGCCGGTAGCGGCTTCTTTCTGCCCTGGTCAAAGAGGCCCTCCTGCTGCAGCCGGGCTTTCAGGGCCTCAAACGCCTGCTGCAGGGCTCCGGCGCCCGCAGGCTCAACCTGTTCGACGATGATCTGGAAGTCGCCCCGGTTTTCGTAGAGCGTCACTTTGCCGCGAATACGGACCTGATCACCCTCCTTGGGGATCTCTCGAACCCGCTGGTTGAAGCCGCGGAACATGGCGCAGCGAACCTGGCATTTCTTGTCCTTGAGGGAAAAATACCAGTGCCCGGACGAGGGTCGCGACAGCCCGGACAGCTCGCCTTCAACCCAGACCTGTAGAAAGCTTGCCTCCAGCAGGTGTTTGGCTTGATGGTTCAGTTCACTGACAGAAAGCGCCCTGGTCAAAAGAAAACTCCAGTGGAATGTATACGCATATGCCGAAAAGGAAAAAGCAAAAGTAGCGGAATTTCAGAAAGATGCAAATGGATGTTGTGATGCTGACGGTTTACTGTCATTGGCCGCGCATTTATAATAAATCGATTAAGAATTGTACTTTGCCGCTTTCCTTCCACTCCGGGTAAGAATCGGCATCGGAATTCTCCAATCTAGCATGTTCAAAAGGCGGATCCCAATGCTGCGAATTGCCGAAGAAGCCCTCACATTTGACGATGTTCTGCTGGTCCCCGGCCGCTCCGATGTCCTGCCGCATGAGGTGAACCTGCAGACCTGGCTGACCAGGGATATCAAACTGAATATTCCTTTGCTGTCGTCGGCGATGGACACCGTGACAGACGCAGACCTGGCCATTGCCATGGCGCAGGAAGGCGGAATCGGCATTATGCACAAGAGCATGTCGGTGGAGCAGCAGGCCGCTGAAGTGCGCAAAGTCAAGAAGTACGAAAGCGGCGTGGTGAAAGACCCGATCACCGTGACCCCGGACACCACGGTCCGGGAGCTGGTGGATATTACGACGGCGAATAAAATCTCCGGGCTGCCGGTGGTTGATGGGCGCGATCTGGTGGGAATTGTGACCGGCCGTGACATTCGTTTCGAGAGCCGTATGGATACCCTGGTTCGCGATATCATGACCGGCAAAGAGCGTTTGGTAACCGTCAAAGAAGGCGCCGATCTCGAAGACGTGAAAGAGCTCCTGCATCGCAACCGCATTGAGAAAGTGCTGGTTGTGAATGATAACTACGAGCTTCGCGGATTGATTACCGTCAAGGACATTCAGAAAGCCAAGGACTACCCGCTGGCCTGCAAAGACGATCAGGGTCGCCTGAGAGTGGGCGCAGCGGTCAGCACCGGCGGAGATACCGATGCCCGGGTTACTGCCCTGGTTGAGGCTGGCGTTGACGTTATCGTTGTCGATACCGCGCACGGACACTCCAAGGGCGTGATTGAGCGGGTGCGCTGGATCAAGCAAACCTATCCGGACGTGCAGGTTATCGGTGGTAATATTGCCACCGCAGCGGCGGCGCATGATCTGGCGGAGGCTGGCGCAGACGCCGTGAAAGTTGGTATTGGCCCCGGTTCAATCTGTACTACGCGGATTGTCGCGGGCATCGGGGTGCCGCAGATTACCGCGGTTTCCAATGTTGCGGCCGCGATGAAAGAGCGGGGCGTGCCGGTTATTGCAGACGGCGGCATCCGTTTCTCCGGTGATATCTCCAAAGCCATTGCAGCCGGCGCACACTGCGTGATGATCGGTAGCCTTCTGGCCGGTACCGATGAGGCTCCAGGTGAAGTGGAACTCTTCCAGGGGCGCAGTTACAAGGCCTATCGCGGTATGGGCTCGATTGGCGCCATGGGGCAGGGATCCGGCGATCGTTACTTTCAGGATGCCAGCAAGGGCATTGAGAAGCTGGTGCCCGAGGGCATCGAAGGTCGGGTCGCCTGCAAGGGTCCCATGCGCAACATCGTTCATCAGTTAATGGGCGGTCTGCGGGCCTCCATGGGCTATACCGGATGCGCCACCATGGAAGAAATGCGAACCAAACCCGAGTTCGTCCGGATCACCAACGCGGGGATGCGTGAAAGCCACGTACACGACGTCACCATCACCAAAGAAGCACCTAACTACCGCATCGGGTAATAGATTTTCATGGCTCACAATATTCACGACCACCGCATCCTGATTCTCGATTTCGGTTCCCAGTACACCCAGTTGATCGCACGCAGGGTTCGCGAAATCGGTGTTTATTGCGAGGTCAGGGCGTTTGATATCACGGATGAAGAGCTGACCGGGTTTGCACCCAAAGGCATTATCCTCGCTGGCGGGCCGGAATCGGTGACCGAACTGGGCGGACCGAGAGCGCCAGAGGGATTGTTTGATCGTGGCATCCCTGTGCTTGGAATCTGCTACGGCATGCAGACCATGGCCGAGCAGCTTGGTGGCCGGGTCGCAAGTTCTGAGAAGCGCGAATTCGGCTATGCACAGGTCAAGGTCAGAGCAGACGGGCCTCTGTTAAAAGATATTACCGATCACCTGACGGCCACTGGCGAGTCTCTGCTGGATGTGTGGATGAGCCACGGGGATAAAGTCGTTCAGATGCCTGACGGATTCGAACTACTTGCGTCCACCGAAAGCGCGCCCATTGCAGCCATGCAGCACACTGAACGCCACATGTACGGCGTACAGTTTCACCCCGAAGTGACCCACACGCTGCAGGGCAAGCGCATTCTTGAGCACTTCGTGCACAACATCTCGGGCTGCGAAGCGCTCTGGACGCCCGCGAAAATCGTAGACGATGCGGTCGAGCAAATCCGCAATCAGGTTGGTAAGGATAAGGTCCTGCTGGGTCTTTCCGGCGGCGTAGACAGCTCTGTGACGGCGGCGTTGCTGCACAAGGCAATCGGTGATCAGCTTACCTGTGTGTTCGTGGATAACGGCCTTTTGCGCCTGCACGAAGGTGATCAGGTGATGGATATGTTCGCCAGCAATATGGGTGTGAAGGTGATTCGGGTGGATGCCGAGGATCTTTTCCTGTCCAAGCTCAAGGGCGTGGATGACCCTGAAGCGAAACGCAAGATCATCGGCAACACCTTCATAGACGTGTTCGACAGCGAAGCGACGACTATCAAAGACGTCAACTGGCTGGCCCAGGGCACCATCTATCCGGATGTGATCGAGTCCGCCGCGTCCAAGACCGGCAAATCCCATGTGATAAAATCCCACCACAACGTGGGCGGCCTGCCCGAAACCATGAAGATGAAGCTGGTTGAGCCGCTGCGGGAACTGTTCAAGGACGAGGTCCGTCGTATCGGCCTGGAGCTTGGCCTGCCTTACGATATGGTCTATCGCCATCCGTTCCCTGGGCCCGGCCTGGGCGTGCGGATTCTGGGTGAAGTCAAAAAGGAATACGCCGATATTCTGCGTCGCGCCGACGCGATTTTTCTGGAAGAGCTGCACCGCGCCGACTTCTACCACAAAACCAGCCAGGCCTTTGCCGTCTTCCTGCCGGTGAAATCTGTTGGCGTGGTTGGCGATGCCCGTCGCTACGAATACGTGGTGGCCTTGCGAGCCGTCGAAACTATCGATTTCATGACCGCGCGCTGGGCCCGTCTTCCCTACGATTTGCTGGAAACGGTTTCAAACCGGATCATCAACGAAATCGAGGGTGTTTCGCGGGTGACTTACGACGTGTCTTCCAAGCCGCCCGCCACCATCGAGTGGGAATGATGGCGCGAGCGTGATGGCAAAGCAGCCAGCAGACTCCTCCGGGATCAGTTGCCAGAATTCCGCGCCTGTTCGCGCGCGGTATCAAGCAGGTTGGTCAGCGTCAGGAATTCAAACTGGCGCTTGGCGGTAATGGCGTAAAAACGTTCGGCCACGCCATCCAGTACGCAGTACTTTTCAAGAACGCCGCTGCGCAGCTCGTCCTGAACGACCACCTGTGGCACCACAGCCAGTGCGCCCGAATCCCGGGCGACCAGCCTGAGCATCGCCATGTCGTCTACCTCGGCATGGGGTTGCACCTCAATGTCACGCTCCTCACACCATAAATCAAACTGGCTGCGGATATCGCTGCTTGGTCCGGGTAATATCAGTGGGTGAGTCGTCAGATCCTGAGGAAAGCGGAACTGCTCCGCCTTTATACCCGGAGGTCCCACAATGCAGACACTCTGTTGGGCAATCTGCTGACAGCGCCAGGGTGTTGTCCGATCCGCTGAAACCGGACGATTGGACAGGATCAGGTCAAGCCGATACACCCGCAATTCTTCCAATAGTTCCTCCAGGCTTGCCGAGCGTATGATCAGTTTTATCTCAGCCTCGTCGATAACCGGGCGCAGAAAGTTCTCCTGAAAGTTTCGGGATAGGGTCGCGACTGAACCAATCCTTAACCGCTGTGAGCTGTGCAATTCGCCGCTGTCGGTCAGATCCAGCAGTTCGCTGCCCAGCCTGAAAATGCTCTCGGCGTATTCCAGTACCACGTGGCCGACTTCCGTCAGTCGCAAAGAGCGACCCTCACGGCTGAACAGGGCGTATCCCAGCTGATCCTGCAGTTGGCGAATCTGAGAGGACAGGGCGGATTGCGACACGTTCAACTGTTGTGCCGCCCGAGTCAGGTTGCCTTCCTTTGCCACGCTCCAGAAGTAGTGAAGATGATGATAATTAAGGTGCTTCATTAAAACGTTCGCTTTTTAAGAACGGTATGTGCCATACAATATATTATACATAACAAAAAGGATGCGCCATCATTTCTCCCGTTCCACAGATTTTCATCATGGTTAACCCGGGAGGGGAGAAATGAACATCAGCGGCGGCTGGGTCTTGCCGGCAATCTACGCAATTGGAAGTCTCTGGGTGCTCCGCCACTCAGGTCCGCATTGGCGAGCTGCCAGAACCACGGCTGTTCTGGCCCTGATTGCAACTGCTTGTGTCGCCACGGTGACTCTGATCTGGGCCCAGATTGAACCCATTGCCTCGGATCCTGTGGGGCTGATTTGTGCCGTTCTGGTCGCGACCCTGGGCTGGGTTATCATTCAGTACAGCGCCCGCTATCTTGAGGGTGAGCCGGGGCAGGCGGGGTTTGTGCGGGCCATGCTGTTTACGCTCATGGCCGTGGGCGTTCTGGTTGTCAGCGGTAACCTGCTGGTCATTGCGCTGGCCTGGACCGGCACCAGTCTGGGGCTGCATCATTTGCTGACGTTTTACCGCCACCGCAAGACGGCCCAGGTTGTCGCCCATAAAAAGTTTCTGGTCAGCCGCCTGGCGGAAGTGTGCCTGGCTTTTGCACTGGCTCTGGTTTATCACGCCACCGGCACTTTGTCGCTGGATGGCCTGAACAGCTACCTTGCGGATGTCGGCGCGCTACCTGCCTCTCTGCACGTCGCCGCCGTGTTTTTCGCTCTGGCCGCCATCCTGAAGACCGCGCAGTTGCCCCTTCACGGATGGCTTATTCAGGTTATGGAAGCGCCCACGCCGGTTTCCGCTCTATTACATGCCGGGGTGGTAAACATTGGCGGATTTGTGCTGATTCGGCTTGCGGAGCTCCTGTCTCTGGCGCCGGTTGCCCAGGCGTTACTGGTGCTGGTAGGCACCAGCACGGCCGTGCTGGCAGGGCTGGTGATGCTTACGCGGGTCAGCATCAAGGTGCGGCTGGCATGGTCAACCTGCGCCCAGATGGGGTTCATGCTGATGGAGATAGGCCTCGGGCTTTATGCTCTGGCGCTGCTCCATCTCGTTGCCCATTCACTGTATAAAGCCCACGCCTTCCTGTTCTCTGGCGACACGGTCAACCACGTCCGCAGAAACGGCTTGCTGGACCCGGCCGGAGCCTGCCGGTCTATGTTTCGTTACCTGGCTGCGGTCCCGGTCAGCGCTGGACTGGTGGCGTTGAGCCTTATGGCCTGGCAGTCATTCCTGCCAGGGATGGGCATTCCCATCGTCGCGCTTTTCATTCTCGCTCTGGGGTTGTCGTCCCTGATCTGGTCGGAGCATGGGATGGCTGCGCGTCCATTGCTGCAGGCGGTGTTGTCGGCCCTGATATTAATCCAGCTTTATATGATCTGGCATCTTCTGTTCGCAGAACTGGTTCCGGAGCCGCAGATGGGTATTGGATGGCTTGCTGTCTGGGTCATGGTCTGTTTCGGCGGGTTTTACTTCTGCCAGGTCTGGCTGCGCCTGCATCCGCAGGGGCGGTTTTCAAGAGCTGTTTATCCCTGGGTCTATGCCGGTTTCTATCTTGACGAAACCTTCACCCGGCTGACGTTCAGGGTCTGGCCCGTGCGGTTCAGCCCGGTTCAGGCTCAGACTCTGACCAACCGCTACGCCATTCCAAAAGGACAGATGCCATGAGCGCGCCTGCAGTAGAACAAGCACAAAGCCCAACCGTCAGCTCGGCTCTGGCCGGGGCGATCGAGACGGCAACGCGCAGCATTGCGCCATCCTGGCCACTCGACCGGCTGATTGCTGTCAATCCCTACTGGGGGCAGGTTCAGGAGCCCTTCCAGAAGGCCGCCTATACTCAGGCCCGGCTCGCCGGTTCCTCAATGACCATGTCCCTGGCTTATTATCGTGATGCATGGAACCGTGAGGAGATCCGTCCTGAGGATCTCGAGAAAGCGATTTCGGAAAGCCACGTTGATGCCACGTCCACGCAACTGATCAGGGCGCTGGACGATGAGCCGCCCTGGCCAAAGCCGCTTCCGCTGCTCAGTGATCAGATTGACGGCCGCCGGGATCTGCACACCCATCCATCCTGGTTCGATACCATCAAGCATGAGATCTCGCAGTTTTGCGCGGCCTATTTTGACCGTCAGCAGGCTGACTGGCATCCGGAACGATCCGCTTCGCTCTTCGCAAGCTGGCGCCAGACCATCAGCCAGGACCACGGTATCCGGCTGCTGATGGGCGCGCCCGACGTCGCGCCGCGCGCCAGACGGCTGGCCGATACGCCAGTCGCGCAGATTTCAGCCTCTCTTGCCGGGCTGGGTGTTCCCGAGGATGAATGGGCGCGCTTCCTGCACTCGGTGATTCTAAGAATCGGAGGGTGGGCGTCGTGGTGTGCCTACCTGCGCTGGCAGGAACAGTTGCATGGCCGGGACGATGACACACTGGTGGATCTCCTTGCCATTCGCCTCAGTTGGGAAACCCTGCTGGATGACGGAGAGCGCGGGCCGGGAACTGTCTGGGCTGCCTGGAATTCTGACTGGCGGAACCATAATCAGCGTCAGGATGACTTTTCCCTGCGGACTCACCTGATCTGGCAACGGGCTCAGGAAATCAGCTATCAGCGTGGTCTGATTGCATCGCTGACGTCCGCTGTTCCACAACCGGTCGCGGCGTCACCCGATGTTCAGGCCGCCTTCTGTATTGATGTGCGCTCCGAAGTATTCCGTCGCCACTTTGAAGCCCAGTCCGCCAGGCTTGAGACCCTCGGCTTTGCCGGCTTCTTCGGCTTGCCTATCAGCTACGCGCCACTGGGCACCCATGGCGCGCGGCCCCAGCTGCCAGGACTGCTTGCGCCGAGCCTTCATATCACCGACAGCTCTGGCGACAGTGATCAGGACGCCAGCATTGCCAGCGAGAGAGTGGAGCGGCTCAGCGCGAGAATTGATTGGCAGACCTTCCAGGCTACGCCGCTTTCCACCTTCAGTCTGGTTGAAACTCTGGGTCTGGGCTACCTGACCAAGCTTGTCCGTCGCAGCCTGCCTGGTTCAGGCGAACGGGTATCTGAGGCGAGTACCGGGCTCAGCAACAGGCAGGCCCAGAGGATAAAGCCCACGCTGGACGTGTCCGCAGCCGGGGGCCGTGAAGGCCGGGCGGGAATCGCCGCAAAGGTGCTTGACAGCATGGGCTTCGGCAACCGGTTTGCACGTCTGGTCCTGTTGATTGGCCATGGCAGCCAGACCACCAACAACCCCCATCAGGCCGGCCTTGATTGCGGTGCATGCTCGGGCCAGACAGGCGAGGTCAATGCCCGGGCGCTTGCGGGCCTGCTGAACTGTTCTGACGTGCGGAAAGATCTTTATCAACACAACATCCAGATTCCTGATGACACCCTGTTTATTGCGGGCCTGCACAATACGACCACGGACGACGTCCGGCTGTTTGATCTGGACGCGCTGCCAGTCAGCCATGAGCCGGATATAAAGCGGGTCCGGCAACAACTGGAGGCGGCTGGCTCATCCGGCCGGGCGGAGAGAGCGCTGATATTGAGGATTGAGAAACCCGACCACGATCCTGCATCGCTCCATCGCCAGATGAAAAAACGTGCCGATGACTGGGCGCAAACCAGACCAGAGTGGGGACTGGCCAACAACGCGGCATTCATTGTGGCCCCGCGAAGCACAACCCGGGCCATCAATCTGGGGGGCCGGGCGTTTCTTCACGATTATGACTATCACCAGGACAGTGACGGCAGCCTTCTGGAACAGATCATGACGGCTCCCATGCTCGTGACCAACTGGATCAACATGCAATATTTTGCCTCGACGGTGGACAACAAGCGCTACGGAAGTGGCAACAAGACGCTGCATAACGTTGTCGGCGGCCGCATCGGTGTTTTCGAGGGTAATGGTGGTGACCTGCGAATCGGATTGCCCTGGCAGTCCCTCCATGACGGTCAGCAATGGCGGCATACTCCCCTGCGCCTGACGGTGGTCATCGAGGCGCCTGCTGAATCAATAACAGCCGTTATCGAACGGCATGAGATCGTCCGGCAGCTGGTCGAGAACCAGTGGCTATACCTGATGCGCCTGGAAGACGGACTCATGGAAGTCTATCGGGACGGGCAGTGGCATAGCTTGCAGGACTGAAGATCATCAGGACAAAACCAAGTTCACCTGGAGGCGAAGGCAATGACACTAAAAACAGAAACCCGCGATTACAAGTTGATCAGTGGCGTATTCAGCCCGGAGGACGCGCAACAGGTGCTGTTGAGCCTGATTGATTTCAAGATCCGTTTCCATCGGCTGAAAAACTGGAGTCAGGAAGAACGCACTGGCACAACAGACATCTCAGCTGAGCTGCGTATTGCCGAGTTGACGCGCACCAAAGCAGAACTGAGCGCGCTGATAGAGCAGGTCATGGAAAGCGACCAACAACTGTCTGTTAATTGCGATATTTCAATCAATCTGGCGCCATCCGTTGAGATGTGATCTGGCGGGCATCAATGATATATTGCAGCGGTTTCAGACCACCACGGTATTTGGATAATGGAACCCGACGAAACGGATCGTTTCTGGATGATGAGGGCGCTTCAGCTTGCAGCGCTTGCCCGGGACGCGGGCGAGGTTCCGGTCGGTGCCGTCGTGGTGTCCGAGGGTAAAGAGATCGGCTCGGGCTTCAACGCGCCAATTTCGGGCTGCGATCCCACGGCCCATGCGGAAATTCAGGCCCTGCGCAGTGCGGCCAGACGGGTCGGAAACTATCGGTTGCCGGAGGCAACGCTTTACGTCACGCTTGAACCCTGCACCATGTGTGTGGGGGCAATTGTTCACAGCCGCATTACCCGACTGGTTTACGGCGCGATCGAGCCCAAAGCTGGCGCGGTGGAATCAGCCCGTCAGACGCTCCAGGATGAACATTTTAACTGGCAGGTTGCTGCGACCGGCGGAGTATTAGCTGCTGAGTGCAGCGCTGTCATTCAGCGGTTTTTTGCGGGCAGGCGGGAAGCTCATCGTTTGCGCAAACAGGCTTTATCAGGGAAGGAGCAGTCACAGTCATGAAAGTACTGGTCACCGGCGGTGCCGGGTATATCGGCAGCCATGTGGTTCGTCAGCTGGGTGAAGCTGGCCACGACGTGGTGATTTTTGACAACCTGTCTACCGGTTATCGCTGGGCCGTTACCTGCGGCGAGCTGGTGGTTGGCGATATTGCCGATGAAGCGGCATTGGAACAGGTTTTCCAGGATCATGCTTTTGAAGCGGTACTTCATTTCGCGGCCAATATTGTGGTGCCGGAATCCGTTGAAAACCCCCTGAAGTACTACGGCAACAACACACGCAATACCCTCAATCTTTTGAAAGCAATCGAGAAACACCGGATTCCGCGGATGGTGTTTTCGTCTACGGCGGCTGTCTATGGCATGCCCGAGCAGACGGTTCTGACGGAAGATCTGCCACTGGCGCCCATTAACCCTTACGGCGCATCAAAAATGATGAGCGAGCGGATGATTATGGATCTGGCGGCCGCCAGCTCACTCAACTACGTTATTCTGCGCTACTTCAACGTGGCAGGGGCCAACCCCCAGGGGCTTCTCGGGCAGGCGACGCCGGAAGCGACCCATCTGATCAAGGTGGCCTGTGAGTGCGTTACCGGAAAGCGCGATGGCATGAGCATTTTCGGCACCGACTACGACACCCGCGACGGTACCTGTGTCCGCGATTACATCCACGTAGAGGATCTGGCGAAAGCCCACGTTATGGCCCTGGATTACATGGCCGGGGGCGGCGAATCACGTGTGCTTAACTGCGGTTATGGCCGTGGTTTTACGGTTCGCGAGGTCATCGATATGGTGAAGCATCAGTCGGGCGAGGATTTCAGCGTTACCGAGACCGGCCGCCGGGCAGGGGACCCTGCTGCGCTGATGGCGGATAACACCCGTATTCGTGAGGTGCTGGGCTGGCATCCGGATTTTGACGATCTGGCCACCATCGTTTCAACGGCGCTGAGCTGGGAAAGAATCTGGCTGGAAAAGCAGAACCAGTAACGCCATACCGTTTTTTTGAATATGAAACTTTTTGAACAATCGGGATTTTAGGGATGAAGATTACAATATTTGGTACCGGTTATGTGGGCCTGGTAACCGGCGCCTGTCTGGCGGACGTTGGCCACCATGTTCTATGCATGGATGTGGATCGGCGAAAAATCGAAAAGCTGGAGAACGGACAGATTCCGATCTACGAACCTGGCCTGGAATCGATCGTAAAGCACACGGTTGAAGCCGGGCGCCTGGCCTTTACCACCGATACCGAAAAGGCCGTGGCTCATGGCACGCTGCAGTTCATTGCCGTAGGTACACCACCAGACGAAGACGGTTCGGCAGATCTTCAGTACGTGACCGCTGTTGCGCGCTCGATTGGTCAATACATGGACGATTACAAGGTTGTCGTGGATAAATCCACAGTGCCCGTGGGAACCGGCGACCGGGTAAAAGCCGCCGTGCGTGGCGAGCTGGACAAGCGGGGTCTCGAGCTTGAGTTTGATGTGGTCTCCAACCCGGAATTTCTGAAGGAAGGCGCGGCGATCAACGACTTTATGAAGCCGGATCGGATTATCATTGGCACCGACAGCGACCGCGCCATGGAAATCCTGCGTGAAGTCTACTATCCGTTCAACCGCAGCCACGACCGTATGATCTTCATGGATATCCGGTCTGCAGAGCTGACCAAGTACGCGGCCAACTCCATGCTGGCGACCAAAATCAGCTTCATGAATGAAATCGCCAATCTGGCAGAGCGCCTGGGTGCCGACATTGAAAATGTGCGCCGGGGTATTGGTTCAGACCCTCGCATCGGTTACCACTTCATTTACCCTGGCTGCGGCTACGGTGGTTCCTGTTTTCCCAAGGACGTTCAGGCGTTGACCCGCACCGCACGGGACTGTGACTACGACAGTCGGTTATTGAATGCCGTGGAAGCGGTCAATAACGCCCAGAAGTACGTGCTGTTCGACAAGATCAGCCATTTCTTCAATGGCGACCTGACGGGTAAGGTCATTGCACTCTGGGGGCTGGCATTCAAACCCAACACCGACGATATGCGCGAGGCGTCGTCCAGAACGCTGATGCAGGAACTCTGGAAGGCCGGGGCAAGCGTACAGGCGTTTGACCCGGAGGCCATGGAAGAAACCCAGCGCATTTTCGGCGACCAACCGGGTCTGACCCTCTGCGGAACCAAAGAGCAGGCAATCAAGGGTGCGGATGTTCTGGCCATCTGCACCGAGTGGAAGGAATTCCGCTCTCCGGATTTTGAAGCAATTGCTTCGGCCCTGAGCGGGAAAGCGGTCTTTGATGGTCGCAACCTTTACGAGCCGGAAATGCTGCAGCGTCACGGCATGACCTACTATGCCATTGGCCGCGGCAAAAACCAGTTTCACGGCAACTGATATGACGGACACCCGGTCATTTACATTGCATCCGAGGCTGGCGGCAGACACGGTCTCACTCGGTGAAAGCCAGCTCTGTGAAGTGCGGCTGATGAACGACAGCCACTGGCCCTGGGTGCTGCTGTTGCCCAGAGTGCCGGACATCCGGGAAATCTACCAGTTGCCGAAGGCTCAGCAGCTTCGGTTAGCCGAAGAGTCTGCAGTGCTGGGTGAGGGTCTGATGAAAGCGTTTGCAGGCGACAAGCTGAACGTCGCCGCACTGGGGAATATGGTGCCTCAACTGCACTTGCACCATATTGTGCGCTTCGAGGGAGATCCTGCCTGGCCTGGCCCGGTATGGGGAAAGATGACGCCCACACCCTACACCGAGCAGGCTATTGCCGATATCTCTGCCCGGCTCCAACCGACGCTGGATTTGCTGAAATAGTCGGGGTTACAGGGTCCCGCGGTCCGCAATGGCACGGGAACCCACCAGAATGATTCTGAGTTCAGTTTTCAGTTTTTCCTTGAGTAGCGCCTTCTGGACGCGGGACGCGTCCAGCGCCTCCGCGCCCTGGTTGAACACAAGTGTGACCATGGCTTCGGCCACCAGTTTCGGGCTGAATAGCGGCTTGTTTTGTTCGTCTGCGATTCGTCTCAGATCCGCTTCCAGTTCGGTCACAAAGTGATCAATTTCCGCCTTGATGGCCGTCCTGAATGCGTCTGAAACGCCGGTGCTTTCCCGCAGCATCAGTCGGAACAGGTCGGAGTTATTGCCCAGATATTCCATGAACGTGTCGACTGATGTGCTGATGGCACTGCCGTCCCGGGCTATCCGCTTGCGGGCGTGACGCATCGGTTGCCGCAGGGCGACGCCGCCCTCATCGACAAGCGCAAGCCCGAGCTCATCCAGTTCGGCAAAGTGGCGATAAAAAGACGTTGGCGCAATACCCGCTTCACGGGCGACTTCCCGCAAGCTCAGGCTGCCAAAGCCGCGATCGGCACTCAGCTGGCCAAGGGCAGCGTCCATCAGGGCGCGCCTGGTGCGCAGTTTCTGCTCGGCTCTTGTTGACAAATCCGGACTCCAGCGGCAGTGAAAGCATCGTATTCTAGCCATCAATTGTTTTACCGTCACCCGCGGCGACGAGACCCTGATTTTCACTGTCATTGTGTTTATAATGGCGCACTTTTCGCACACATCAGAAACTATTCGCACACAACAGACATAACGGGAACCGGTATGCGCAGTCACTATTGCGGTGGGATCAACGAATCCCACATTGATCAGGAAGTCACACTTTGCGGTTGGGTGCATCGTCGCCGGGATCATGGCGGGGTTATCTTCCTGGATCTCCGTGATCGGGACGGATTGTCTCAGGTGGTGATTGATCCGGATACCCCCGAGAGCTTTGCCCTGGCAGAGAAGGTTCGCAGTGAATTCGTCATCCAGATTACCGGCCGTGTGCGCCGTCGTCCCGCCGGCACTGAAAACAGCAACATGTCCACTGGACAGGTGGAAGTGCTGGGTAAGCAGCTTGCCATTCTGAACGCTGCTGCAACCCCGCCTTTCCCGCTGGATGAACACGTAGACGTGGGCGAGGACGTCCGGCTGAAATACCGTTTTGTGGACCTTCGGCGCCCGGAAATGATCAATCGTTTGCGCTTCCGTTCACGGGTCACCAGCTACGTGCGCAACTTTCTGGACAGCAACGGGTTCATGGACGTGGAAACCCCTATCCTGACCCGCGCAACGCCGGAAGGCGCACGGGACTATCTGGTTCCCAGCAGAACCCATGAAGGCTCGTTCTTCGCGCTTCCGCAATCGCCGCAGCTGTTCAAGCAGTTGCTGATGGTGTCGGGCATCGACCGCTACTACCAGATTGCCAAGTGCTTCCGTGATGAAGATCTGCGTGCCGATCGCCAGCCGGAGTTCACCCAGATCGATATCGAGGCCTCGTTCGTGGATGAAGAGACCCTGATGTCACTGAGCGAAGACATGACCCGCTCGCTGTTCCGGGATGTGATGCAGGTGGACCTGCCCGAGTTTCCCCGTATGCCGTATGCCGAAGCCATGCAGCGTTATGGCAGCGACAAGCCGGACCTGCGCATTCCTCTGGAGCTGGTTGACGTGGGCGATCTGGTTGCCGGTGTGGACTTCAAGGTATTTGCCGGCCCCGCCAACGATCCAAAGGGCCGTGTGGCGGCGCTACGTGTCCCGAAAGGCGGCGAGCTGACCCGCAAACAGATCGACGAGTACACCAAGTTTGTAGGCATCTACGGTGCCAAAGGTCTGGCCTACATCAAGGTCAATGATGTGTCCAAAGGCGTTGAAGGCCTGCAATCGCCGATTATCAAATTCCTGGGTGACGATGTGGCTCAGGCGGTCATCGAGCGAGTGGCGGCGGAAGACGGCGATATCGTTTTCTTCGGTGCGGACAAGACTAACACCGTCAACGAAGCCCTGGGCGCACTGCGTATCAAAGTGGGTCATGACATGAAGCTGCTGACCTCCGAGTGGGCGCCACTCTGGGTTGTGGACTTCCCGATGTTCGAGGAAACTGCCGACGGTGGCCTGACTGCGATTCACCATCCGTTCACCGCGCCGTCCTGCTCGCTGGCAGAACTGGCCGCCTCACCGGCCACGGCCCTGTCCCGGGCTTATGACATGGTGCTGAACGGTACCGAGCTGGGTGGTGGTTCCATTCGTATCCACGACGAATCAACCCAAGAAGGCGTATTCCGGGCCCTTGGCATCGGTCATGAAGAGGCCCGTGAAAAATTCGGCTTCCTGCTGGATGCTCTTAAATACGGTTGCCCTCCCCATGGCGGACTGGCCTTTGGCCTGGACCGCCTGATCATGTTAATGACCGGTGCAAGCTCCATCCGCGATGTGATTGCCTTTCCAAAAACCCAGAGCGCCACCTGCCTGATGACCCAGGCGCCGGGGGAAGTGACCGACAAACAGTTGAAAGAGCTTCACATCCGCCGGCGCAAACCGGCTGGCAAGGCGGCAGAGCAGACGTCAGAACAGGAATAGCGATGTGCCGATAATCCTGGGGGTGGACCCCGGTTCCCGGATAACCGGCTATGGCCTGATCCGGGTTGACGGGCGGGACATGGAATATCTGGACAGCGGCTGCATCCGGGTGGGGGAAAAACCCATGGCGGAGCGCCTGCAGACCATCTTCCATAGCCTGGCAACGCTGATTGGCGAATACCGCCCCGAGGAATTTGCCATCGAACAGGTGTTCATGGCCCGCAATCCGGATTCGGCCCTGAAACTGGGCCAGGCCCGCGGCGCGGCCATCGTCAGCGCCGCCAACAGCGGTCTTGCGGTCCACGAGTATTCCGCGCGGCAGGTGAAGCAGGCGGTGGTCGGCAAGGGCGGCGCCGACAAATCCCAGGTCCAACACATGGTGCAGGTGCTTCTGGCCCTGTCCCGCAAACCCCAGGCGGATGCCGCTGACGCTTTGGCCATTGCCCTGTGCCATGCCCATATGAGCCAGAGTATCAATCGTTTGGCGGGCAGTGGTGGAAAGGTTCGTAGCGGGCGTGTTCGGCGTTAACGCCAAACGTTCGGAAAGCGAGGGGGCAGGTCTTTCCAGAAGCGTGCGGAGCCATGGATGGCGGAGCCCGAGCGTACAGGGATGTATTTACAGCGTATTCTGGAAAGACCTGCCCGCTTGCTTTGTGCACGGAGTCTGGCTCCAGATGGTTTCAGTGATCGGGAGAAAAAAACCGTGATTGGTCGTATTCGAGGAACTCTGGTTGAGAAATCACCAGGACAGGCGTTGGTGGAATGCGCCGGGCTGGGGTACGAGGTCGATATTCCCTTGACGACTTTTTTTAACATGCCGGAACCTGGCGAGGAAGTGGTCTTGCACACCCATTTTGCCGTTCGCGAAGACCATCAGAGCCTGTTTGGTTTCTCTTCGCGATTTGACCGGGACCTTTTCCGACAGCTAATCAAGGTCAATGGCGTCGGGCCGAAAATGGCCGTGGGTATTCTTTCCGGGCTGGATGCCAATCAGTTTATCCGCTGCGTGGAAGCGCGGGATATCAATTCGCTGGTGAAGCTTCCGGGCGTCGGTAAGAAAACGGCCGAACGCCTGCTGATCGAAATGGCGGACCGGATTGGCCAGCTAGAAGGGCAGTTCATGCCCGCCTTCGGCGGCGTTTCTGCCGATCCGGCGGTTGAACCCCGCAAACCCGCTGGCCATGCGCCGATTGAGGAAGCGGAGTCCGCGCTGATTTCCCTGGGCTACAAACCCCAGGAAGCGACCAAGGCCATCAGCAAGATTGCCAAAGAAGGTATGTCCAGCCAGGAACTTATCCGGCTGGCATTGCGTGCCATGATTCCGGCAAACTGAGGGTTAGTGATTTATGCTCAAAAATCGCAAAGTAAGCAAGCAGGCCTTTCCAGAACCGTCCGTAGCCATGGGTGGAGTGCGAAGCACTTCACGGGCAAGCCAGGGATGGCTTGCCCTGGACCTTTGGCGCGACGCAGGAGCAATAAGTGCCAAAGGGCGGAGGCCGAGCGTACATGGACGTATTTACAGCGTGTTCTGGAAAGGCCTGCTTGCTTACGGTCACCCCGAGCTAGCATGTAGAGAGCGTAACGTGACAGTAAACCCGGTGTTCGTAGAATTGCGGTAAGATGTTGATTCAACCCAGCGAGTGAGCCAATGATTGAGTCGGATCGCCTGATTACATCCAGGGCGGGGCAGTACGAAGAAGTTCAGGACAGGGCCATCCGTCCCGGCGTGCTGGCGGATTATGTCGGCCAGCCTGCGGTTCGGGAGCAGATGGATATTTTCATCTCCGCGGCCCGTGGCCGCGAGGAAGCGCTGGACCATGTGCTGATTTTCGGCCCGCCCGGGCTGGGCAAGACCACCCTGGCCAACATCATTGCCAACGAAATGGGCGTGTCCATCAAGACCACCTCCGGGCCGGTGATGGAAAAAGCCGGGGATCTTGCTGCCATGCTGACCAATCTCGAAGAAGGCGATGTGCTGTTTATCGATGAAATCCATCGACTCAGTGCCGCCGTCGAGGAAGTGCTTTACCCCGCCATGGAAGATTACCAGCTGGACATCATGATCGGTGAAGGCCCCGCCGCCCGGTCGATCAAGCTTGACCTGCCGCCTTTCACTCTGGTGGGCGCAACCACCCGCGCCGGTCTGCTGACATCGCCATTGCGGGACCGGTTTGGCATCGTCCAGCGGCTCGAGTTTTACAACACTGAAGATCTGACCAGCATCATTCTGCGCTCAGCGCGTCTGTCCTCGGTCATGATTGACCAGGGTGGCGCGTTCGAGATTGCCCGCCGTTCCCGCGGCACGCCGCGTATTGCCAACCGCCTGTTGCGCCGCGTGCGGGATTTTGCGGAAGTGAAAGCCGACGGCAAGATCAGCGAGTCTATTGCCGATCAGGCCCTGAACATGCTGAAGGTGGACGCTCAGGGATTCGACCATATGGACCGGCGGTTGCTGCTGGCCATGATCGAGAAGTTCGACGGGGGTCCAGTGGGCGTTGAGAGCCTGGCAGCGGCCATCAGTGAAGAGCGGGGCACCATTGAGGACGTGCTCGAGCCCTTTCTGATCCAGCAGGGTTTTATGGTGCGCACACCCAGGGGGCGAATGGTGACGTCCAATGCCTATCTGCATTTCGGGGTGACCCCGGCCAGTGAAAGGGCGGCAAACCCAGAGCGGGAGGATCTTTTTGACTGAGTCAGCTCCTTCCGCATTTTCACTGCCGCTGCGTGTTTACATCGAAGATACCGACGCCGGTGGCATTGTCTACCACGCCAAGTACCTTCACTACATGGAACGAGCCCGCACCGAATGGGTGCGCAGTTTTGGTGTAGGGTTACGGGACGGACTGAGTGACAACATCAGCTACGTGGTTCAGAAGCTGTCGATACATTACGGTGTGCCGGCAAAGCTTGATGACCAGTTGAGCGTCACCACGGAGCCTGTGGGCCACGGACGGGTATGGATGGATTTCCGGCAGCGGGTGATCAGGGTTTCTGACCGCAAAGAACTGGCCGCCGCCGATGTGCGGGTTGCCTGTATCGCCCTGGATTCCGGGCGACCGCGTCGGTTGCCGCCTGCCATGGCGGAGCTGCTTGCGCAAAACCAGACACCGGTTTAACGACCTGAACTTATAAAGATCAAAGAACAAGGAGCTAAAGGTGGATTCAGAACTTTCGGTCTGGTACCTCATCGCGAATGCCGGCGTGCTGGTTCAGCTGGTCATGCTATTGCTGGCACTGGCGTCCGTGGTTTCCTGGGCACTGATTTTTCAGCGTGTGCAGGTGCTCAGAAAAGCCCGGAAGGCGCAAAACGCGTTTGAAGAGCGGTTCTGGTCCGGTATGGATCTGGGCCAGCTCTACCGGGATGTGACCGCTAACCCGACGCCTTTTTCCGGAATGGAGTCGCTGTTCCGCTCGGGCTTCAAGGAGTTCTCCCGCCTGCGGCAGCAGAGCCGGGACGCCGATGCGGTGATGGAGGGCACCCAGCGCGCCATGAGGGTTGCTTTCTCCCGTGAGCAGGAAAGGCTGGAAGCCCACCTGCCGTTCCTGGCAACGGTAGGTTCTACCAGTCCTTATGTCGGTCTGTTTGGCACCGTCTGGGGCATTATGAATTCCTTCCGGGGGCTGGCCCAGGCACAGCAGGCTACCCTGGCGACAGTGGCCCCCGGTATTTCTGAAGCACTGATCGCCACCGCCATGGGCCTTTTTGCCGCGATTCCAGCGGTGATCGCCTACAACCGTTTCTCGGCCCTGTCGGATGCGCTGCTGAAGAATTACGAAACCTTTGCGGATGAATTTTCCAGCATTCTGCACCGCCGGGTACATAACAGTTCTGAGGAGTAACGGCCTATGAAAGGCATGGGAATGATGCCGCCCCGGCAGCGCAAACCAATGTCGGAAATCAACGTAGTACCCTACATCGACGTGATGCTGGTACTGTTGGTGATTTTCATGGTGACGGCGCCAATGCTGACCCAGGGCGTCAAGGTCGACCTGCCGGAGACAACGTCGGAACCGATCCAGTCAGACAAGAATGTGGAATCCATTGTGGTGTCGGTTGACAGCAACGGCGCCTATTTCATGGAAGTGGGTGGCGACAGCAGCCAGCCGATGGCGCTGGAACAGGTACGCGACCGGGTGTCGAAAATCCTGACCCAGCGTACCGACCGGGAAGTACTGGTGCGCGGGGATGAGAACGTCGGCTATGGCATTGTGGTGCGGTTGATGGCGCAGCTTCAGGCTGCCGGTGCTTCCAATGTTGGCCTGATTACAGACGCCCCCATGGATAAAGAGTAAATCGTGATTGGTCATGAACGGGACACCGGAGACAAAGCCCAGGCGCCCTGGAAGTCGCCTGTTGCCCTGTCTGTGTTCCTCCACGGGCTGATTCTGGTGGTGGCGCTGGCGGGCTGGTCCTGGACGTCGCCGGACAATCCGCCACCCCCGAGTATATCTGCGCGGCTGGTTACCCTTGCGGAACCTGAGCCCAGCCCGGTTGTCGATACCGTTGACGAACCGGATCGGGATCAACAACGCCAGAAGGCCCAGGAAGAAGAGCAGCGCCGTCAGGAACAGGAGGCGGAGCGTCGGCGCCAAGAAGAGGCGCGCGCCGAAGAGGCTCGCCAGCTTCAGCAGCAGAAAGAACAGGAGCGCAAGGAGCAGGCTGAAGCCGAGCGGGAACGCGAACAGCAGCGAATCAGGGAGCAGCAGGCAGCGAAAGAGAAAGCCGAGGCCGAAGCTAAAGAACGTGCGCGGCAGAAAGCGGAGGCAGAGCGCCGTGAACAGGAAGCGGCCAGACAGGCCGCCGAAGAGAAGCGGCGCGCCGAGGAAGAACAGCGCAGGCAGGAAGAAGCGCGCAAGCAACGTGAAGAGCAGGAGCGACTTGAGGCTGAGCGCAAGCGTAAAGAGCGCGAACGCCAGTTGAGGGAGTCGCAGTTGCAGGCCCTGGCACAGGAAGCCGCAGAGCAAAGAGAGGCCGAGGAGCGCAGACACCAGGAGGCTGCCGCTGCCAGGGCCCGGCAGGCGCAGATGTTGGCGGAGAGCGAGAAATACCGGGCGCTGATCCGGGATCGTTTAATGAAGGCCTGGTATCCGCCGGCCTCGGCGACCAGCGAGATGTCGACAACGCTGCAGATCACCCTGTTGCCAACGGGCGAGCTGGCGTCTGTTACGACCGTGTCGGGCAGCGGGAATACCGCTTTCGACAATTCCGCGATAAGCGCGGCGAGTTCGGTGGGCCGTTACCCGGTTCCGGAGGATCAGCAGCTTTTTGAACAGTATTTCCGGCGATTCCCCATCGAATTCAATCCAGAGAATATGCAATAAAACAGCGAGGCAATCATGAAAAACCGGTCCAATCCATCAGGCCCCAGGCATGCGCTACTGGTCGTCATGATGCTGTCGCTGTTCGCCGCACCGGTTCTGGGCGATGAATTGCTGATCCGCATTACCCAGGGCGCCGATGCGGCCATTCCGATCTCCGTTGTGCCATTCTCCGAATCCGGCCAGATGCCCCAGGGCGACAAGATTTCCCGGATCGTTCAGAGCGACCTTGCGATGAGCGGCGAATTCAATCCGCTGGCGCCAGAGAAGATGCTCAGCCTGCCTTCCGAAGGCAGCGAGGTGTTTTTTCGGGACTGGCGGCTGTTGGGTCAGCGCTACGTGCTTGTCGGGCAGGTAAACAGTGCCGGTGGCACGCTCCAGGCGCAATACGAACTTTACGACGTCAGCCAGGAAAAACGCCTGGTGGGGGCAACGGCATCGGCGCCGGTTTCTGCTTCCCGCAGCCTCGCACACCATATAAGTGACCGGGTATACGAGGCAATTACCGGCGTGCCGGGTGCGTTTTCCACCAAGCTTGCGTATGTCACGCTGGAGCGTCGGGCCGACGGATCGCTCTACCGCCTTCAGGTCAGCGATGTGGATGGCAAGCGCGCTCGGGTGAGGCTTGAGAGCGATGAACCCATTCTGTCACCGGCCTGGTCGCCGGATGCAAAGAAGCTGGCTTACGTGTCTTTTGAAACCGGAAAACCGGCGATCTATGTGCACGAACTGTCATCGGGGGAACGGCAGCGGGTGGCCGATTTTCAGGGGCTGAATTCCGCGCCTGCCTGGTCAGACGACGGCAGGTCCCTGTTGATGACGCTCTCCAAGGACGGCAATGCAGAAATCTATCGGATGAGCCTGGCCAACGGCGACCTGAAGCGTCTGACCGACCACTGGTCGATTGATACCGAGCCTGCCTATGATCACACCGGAGAGGGTTTTTTCTTCACATCAGACCGTTCTGGTGGGCCGCAGGTCTATCATCAGGCGAGCGATAGTGCCGGGCCCCGGCGTATTACGTTTGGCGGCCGTTATAATGCGGCACCGCGCGCGGATTCCAGCGGTGATTATGTATACTATGTTCATCAGCGGGCAGGGGCGTTTCACATTGCCCGGACGCATCTTGAAACCGGCACTGAAACGGTGCTGACGCGGACTGAGTCTGACGAATCGCCCAGCATTTCGCCCAATGGCAGGATGTTGATTTACGCCACCGAAAGTGGCGGGAACAGTGTACTGACCGTCATTGCGGTCGATGGCGGGGCCGCTTACAGTCTGCCGGCGTCCCGTGGCGATGTTCGCGATCCGACCTGGTCACCGATTGTTCAATAGACAATATACTCAACGAGAGGAAGTCATGATGAAATTTACAGCGTCGCAAAAAGCACTTGCCCTGATTTTTTCGTTCGGCCTTGTCGCAGGCTGCAGCAGCACCGGTGACACCATGGGCGAGGACGGCATGGAAAGTGCCCCCGGTTCGGAATCAACCTCTGGCCAGGAAAGCGGTAGCACCGTTTTTGGCGGTGAAGACGGCAGTGGCGTTTCATCCTCCGAAATGACCGAGCAGCAGCGCCAGGAGGCGGAAGCCCGCGCAGAGCGGGCCCAGGCCGAAGCCATGCGTGAAATCACCACCTTCTACTTTGATTTCGACACCGCCGAGATCAAACAGGAAGCCCGTGATGTGCTGGTAGCTCACGCCCGTTTCCTGCGGGCCAACCCGGGCCAGGACGTGCGCATTGAAGGCCACGCAGATGAGCGCGGTACCAAGGGATATAACCTGGCCCTGGGCGAGCGCCGTGCAAATGCAGTCCAGAGCTTCCTGGTTGTCAATGGCGCCGCCCGTGGCCAGACTGAAACCGTCAGCTACGGTGAAGAGAAACCGGCGGTGATGAGTTCCGGCGAGAGTGCCTGGGCCCAGAACCGTCGCGTTGAACTGATTTTCCAATAACAGGCGTTCATCATGAGACCAATGCTCATGGCCGCTCTGCTGTTGCCAATGGTCTTCTGGCCGTCGGCGACAGCAATGGCGCAGCAATCCTCAGGGGCTGGCAGCAGTCAGGCCAACGCCGAGCTGTTCTATATGATCCAGCAACTTCAGGGCGAAGTGCGCCGATTGCAGGGTGAAATAGAACAGCAACGCAATCAGATTGATCGGCTGACCAATCAGTCGAGGGACCGCTATATCGATCTGGACCAGCGTATTCTCAGGCTGTCCTCGGATCTTGCGGATTTGGGTAAGCCCGATGATCCTGCCTCCGCCAGTCAGAGCGATTCAGGCCCGGACACTGCGCCGACTGTGCAGAAAGTGTATCGGCAGCCATCGGAGGAAGAACGCAAGGCTTACGACCGGATCCAGGCGCTGATCCGTGAGGAGAAAAAGTTCGATGAGGCCATTAACGGCCTGTACGACTTCATTGACCAGTACGAGGAAGGAGATCTGACGGTCAATGCTTATTACTGGCTCGGTGAGGTCTATCTGGCCGAAAACCAGCTCGAGCAGGCCAAGCAGGCGTTTACCATTGTGGCAACACGATACGGTGATCATCGTAAGGCGCCGGATGCCGTTTACAAGCTGGGTATTACTCTGGATCAACAGGGTGAGGCGGACGAAGCTGCCCGGAGGATGAAAACCGTGATCAGCAATTATCCGGACAGCAATGCAGCCTCACTTGCAAAAAAGTACCTGGATGACAAAAGGGGTTGATCGGCGCCCAAAAATCATTACTATATGCGCCTCGTTTGGGTCGTTAGCTCAGTTGGTAGAGCAGTTGGCTTTTAACCAATTGGTCGAAGGTTCGAATCCTTCACGACCCACCAAACAGAAAAGTGAGCGGATAGCCTGGCTCATCGGCTTGCTGTAATTCCGGATTCGGTCAGTTCACCAGTCATGGGTCGTTAGCTCAGTTGGTAGAGCAGTTGGCTTTTAACCAATTGGTCGAAGGTTCGAATCCTTCACGACCCACCAAAACAAGGGAAGGCTGTTTGCTTCTCTGAAAAAAGAGCCTGCGGGCTCTTTTTTTTTGCTCTAAAGATCATACATCCTTATAAGGGAAGCGTACCAAGGGATGGAAGCGGTTGTTTTGTTTTTGATGATGCCGCCATGATACTCCGGATCAGGGTAATATCAGACACCAGTCCGACACTATTGAGATGCCTTAATGACACGAGCTGAAGACCGAATTCTGGTACAGGAACATCTGGCGCACCGGGCAGAGCCAAAGCCCCTGTCCGCCGATGAGAAATCCGATCTCGAATCCCGTATCAAGCAAGCACTCGTAGCCAGGGATGCGGTACTTGTAGCCCACTACTACGTAGACCCGGACATTCAGCGACTGGCGGAGGAAACCGGCGGTTGCGTGGCCGATTCTCTGGAGATGGCCCGGTTCGGCAACCAGCACAAGGCCTCCACTGTCGTGGTTGCGGGCGTCAAATTCATGGGTGAGACCGCCAAGATTCTGAACCCGGAAAAGCGTGTGCTGATGCCGACCCTGGAAGCCACCTGCTCCCTGGACATCGGATGCCCGGCGGATGAATTTGCAGCGTTCTGTGACCAGCATCCCGACCGCACCGTGGTGGTGTACGCCAACACCTCGGCCGCGGTCAAAGCCCGCGCTGACTGGGTGGTAACGTCCAGCTGCGCCCAGGCGATTGTGGAATCCCTGGATGCCAGGGGGGAAAAGATTCTCTGGGCTCCGGACAAGCACCTTGGCCACTACGTTCGCAAAACGACCGGGGCAGACATGCTGCTCTGGGACGGCTCCTGTATCGTGCACGAGGAGTTCAAATCCCGGGGTCTGGAAGATCTGAAAGTTCTTTACCCGGAAGCCGCCGTGCTGGTGCATCCGGAATCCCCTGATGCGGTCGTCGAGATGGCGGATGTGGTAGGTTCGACATCACAGCTGATTCACGCGGTTCAGACTCTGCCAAATGAACAGTTCATTGTGGCAACGGACAACGGCATCTTTTACAAGATGCAGCAGATGGCCCCGAATAAGACACTGATTGAAGCGCCAACTGCTGGCAAAGGCGCAACCTGTCGCAGCTGTGCCCATTGCCCGTGGATGGCCATGAACGGCCTGAAGAACTTGCTAAGCGTCATCGAGAGCGGTGATCAGGAAGTTCATGTTGCCCCGGAGCTGCGGGAACGTGCACTTAAACCGCTCGAAAGAATGCTTAATTTCACCGCCAACGTGAATATGAAGGCCGCCGGCAACGGCTAATGATCCGCGTATGTCAGGTCAGGCATTGCAGAATCAGCTTCTGCGCTGCCTGGACAAAACGGATGACACTTCGGACAGCCGCTCGGTGATGACCTGCCGGGCGGGAGTTCCGGGGGGTAAACGTTCCTGGGCCTGACGAAGCTGACGCACGGCGCCCTCCAGATCACCGATCAGAATATTGTATTCTGCCCGTGCGCGATGCACTCCGACGATATTTCTCGCCATGCCCTCCGCTTCGGCCAGCTGCAGCCAGAGATACTCACGATTCGGAAATTCCCGGGTTAACGTCCGCAGATGCGCCACCGCTTTTTCTGCATTGTCGGCTGCAATTTCGATCCTGGCCAGCGTGTCGGTAATGGGGTAGTTGCCCGGATTCCGTTGCAGCGCTGACTGCATTACCTGTCGCGCGTCATCAATTGCCTCCTGGTCCATCAGGGCTTCCGCAAGCGTTACCAGATAAGTGATACGTCCGGGCGTGTTTTCCAGAAGCCGTCGCAGTTCGGATTCGGCCTGTTCCGGTTGGTTGTTTTCAAGCAGCGCCACGGCCAGGCCGTATCTCACCGTATCCCGGTAAGGTTCTGTTGCCTGCTCCAGGTAACTGCGAAAAGTATCAACCGCCGCAGCAGCTGAGCGGGCGTAGCGAACCTGCAATCGGGCACGGATCAGGTGATACTCGGTGGAATCGGCGTACTGGCCCTCGGGGTATTGTTCGGCGCGGCTGCGGGTATCCGAAACGCGGCTTTGGGTGAGGGGGTGAGTCGACAGGTATTCCGGCATCCTGTTTCCCTGCAGCCGGTTCTGACGCATCATGATTTCGAACATTTCCGGCATGCCCCTGGGGTCCATTCCGGAATCCGCCAGTATTTCCATGCCCACACGGTCGGCCTCCTGCTCATGGCTCCGGCTGTAGGCCAGCATGTTCTGGACTGCCATGGCCTGGGTGCCGGCGATGGCCGCAATACCGATATCCGACTGGGTAACCGCCGACAGAACGATGCCGGCAATCATGCCGGCAATGGTCAGCGGCGTGCTCATTTCCTGCTGTTCCATGCGCCGGGCAAAATGTCGCTGGCTTAAATGGGCGAGTTCGTGGGCAAGCACCGAGGCAAATTGCTGTTCGCTTTCGGCATTCAGGAAAAGCCCGCCGTTGATCCCGACAATATTGCCTGGAACCGCAAAGGCATTAATGTCAGGGCTGTCAATCAGCACAAGCGAAAGATCGCGGCTCTGAAGCGGTGCGGAAGGCACCAGCCGATACATCACCGCATTGAGGTAATCGTAAACTAGCGGGTCTTCAATCTGACTGGCTGACCGCCTGATGGACATCATCACCTGGCGGCCAATGTCGCTTTCCTGCTGCTCTGAAATCAGGCCGCCGCCGACGCCACCGATCGTTGGCAGCGGCGTTTCATCAGACTGGGCGTGTGCCAGCGTAGCCATAAGCATAAGACAGGCCATTGCAAGGCACAGTCCAAAGCCCGGTAATCCAGATTTGGAATGGTGTTTGATGGTGCTTTGCGTCATAACCTCTGGTTGCCCGCTGGTTTGGAACGACGATGGTGCATTCGAATCAATCGGACGGCATAATGCCTGCATTGCGATTCACCTGATCCGGATGCCCCCTCAGTATGGCCGATCGTACTCTCGATACTTCCGGGCTGCGCTGCCCGATGCCCCTTCTCAAAACAAAGCTGGAGCTTAATGGAATGACCCCCGGCGAGGTGCTTCTGGTGATTGCCAGCGATCCCGGTTCGGCCAGAGACATTCCCGCCTACCTTGCGTTGACCCGACATGAGTTGGTCAGTTCCTCGGAGGAGGGAGGCCGGTACAGCTTTGTGATAAAATGTGCCGGTTAAGTCCACGTCGGAAGCCCTTCGGAGTCATTGATGATTAAAACTTTACGTGGTCTTGCCCACAAATACTTCTCAGATGAAGAAGCCGTCATTCTTTTTCTGCTGCTTCTGGTGGGCACCGGCTTTGTTATCCTGTTCGGGGCCATGCTGGCGCCAGCCATCGCAGCGATGATCGTTGCGTTCATACTGCAGGGGCTGGTGACCAAGCTGAACCGCCTGGGTATCCCGGAAATCGTTTCAATCATTGGCGTTTTCTTGGTATTCCTTGGTGTATTGATCGGCTTTCTTTTCGGCCTGCTGCCGCTGATCTGGGGACAGGTGACGTCCCTGGCAGGCGAGGCTCCCCGGATTTTCCGTGAACTGCAATCCTACATGGAGTTGCTACCTCAGCAGTACCCCACGCTGATTTCCATGGAGGGTATCAACGCCCTGTACAATCAGGTGACCGCCGAAGCCGGACGAATGACCCAGTGGCTGGTGTCGTTTTCCCTGGCCAGTATTCCAGACCTGCTGGCGTTGCTTATCTATATGGTTCTGTTACCCATTCTGGTGTTTTTCTTTCTCAAGGATCGCCGGGCCCTGCTTTCATCCCTTGGCCGGCTTCTGCCGCCCCAGCGCCCGATGATGGTGAGAATCTGGAACGAAGTGAACCTGCAATGTGCCAATTATGTCCGCGGCAAGGCCGTGGAGATACTGATTGTGGGCGGAGCGACCTATGTGTCGTTCAAGCTTCTGGGCGTGCCCTACGCCGCGCTGCTGTCGCTGATGGTAGGGCTGAGCGTGGTCATCCCCTATATCGGCGCTGCCGTCGTCACTGTGCCGGTAGCAATGATCGCGCTGTTTGCGTTTGGTTGGGGCAGCCAGTTTATCTGGGTGATGGTCATTTACGGCGTGATTCAGGCGCTGGATGGCAACGTTCTGGTGCCTTTGCTGTTTTCAGAGGTGAATAATCTGCACCCGGTGGTGATCATTGTGGCCGTCCTGTTTTTCGGCGGAATCTGGGGGCTGTGGGGTGTATTCTTTGCGATCCCGCTTGCTACTATGCTCAAGGCAGTATTCGCGGCCTGGCCGGTGAACGGTCACCGACCTGCGACGCCAGCCGAACAGTCGTGAGGGCAGGTAATTCCCTTGTGTCCGTTCGAGCCCAACATTACCATGTCGCTTTTATTCAGACGGAGCTTTTATGATTACGGGTAGCCTTGTCGCTCTGGTCACGCCCATGTTTGACGATGGGAACGTCCACTGGGAGCATCTCGACCAGCTTGTGGACTTTCATCTGAACAACGGCACAAATGGCATTGTTGCCGTCGGCACCACGGGTGAATCGGCAACTCTGGACCCGGAAGAGCACATGAGCGTGGTCGGCCACATCATCAAACGGGTTGATGGCCGGATTCCGGTGATTGCCGGAACCGGCGGCAACAGCACCCGCGAAGCCATAGAACTGACCTCTAAAGCCCATAAACTGGGCGCTGACGCCTGTCTGCTTGTGGTGCCCTATTACAACAAGCCGACCCAGGAAGGGTTGTACCGTCATTTCAAGACCATCGCTGAAGCGGTGCCCGGAATGAGTCAGATGCTCTACAACGTGCCCGGCCGGACAGCCTGCGACATGCTGAACGAGACGGTCGAGCGGCTTGCCGACATTCCCAACATCATCGGCATCAAGGATGCCACAGGCAACATCCCCCGCGGTGCCGAACTGGTTGAGGCAGTCAAGGGACGCCTGGCGGTCTACAGCGGCGACGACGCCACCGCGGCGGGTCTGATGCTGGCCGGAGCCAAAGGCAATGTTTCGGTCACCGCCAACGTGGCGCCCAAAGCCATGGCGGCACTCTGCGAAGCGGCGATTGCCGGTAATGAAGAAGACACAGACCGCCTGAACGAGCTGCTGATGCCGCTCAACCGCAAGCTCTTTCTTGAGGCCAATCCAATCCCGGTCAAGTGGGCTCTGCATCGCATGGGCTTGATTGGCGAGGGCATTCGTCTGCCACTGACGCCCCTGAGTGAAAAATTCCACGGCGAGGTAGAGGACGCGCTCAAAGCGTCTGGCGTTCTTTGAGTCAGGCCATACCACTTATCAACACTGGAGTCGCCTGATGGCGTTTACGCTCAGGACGGAAGTACCGGCACCTACAGGACTGATCGGGCCCCTCTTGGGCCTGATGTTCGTTTTAACCGCCAGTGGTTGCGGCATCATTGAAGACCGCTCCGAGCGCTATGTCGATGCGCCCGAGGGCGAGCCACTTGAGCTTCCGGAATCCGCTGATGAGGGCCGTTTCGGGCAGCGCATGCCCATAAGGGATGTTACCGCGGCCGATGCCGGTCGCATGTTCGTCGGTGACCTGCCGGAACCACCGGATATGACCTCCGAGATTCTGCAGGAAAACTACCTTATTGAAGTGGTCGATAATGAGATCTGGCTGCTGGTCAATGATGTACCCGGTCGGCTCTGGCCCGCAGTCACTTCTTACATGAATCAGAGTGGTCTGGGCGTTGCTTACGAGAATCCCCAGCTTGGTCTGCTACAGAGTGAGCTGGTCAATTACAGCAAACGTGCCCGCACTCTGCTGGGGCTGCCCGAAAGTCCGGGGGGCGATGAAGCGCTGACCGCAGTTCAGGCCAAAGTGGCACCGGGTGTCCGTCGTAAAACCACAGAAATCCAACTGCGTCCCTTCAGAGCCGGGGACGTGAACGTCGAGCAGCTTATCGCCTGGAACAACAGCGCTGACCGCACGGCGCAGCAGCTCGAAGCCAGTCGACAGCTGCTGTCGGACCTGAGCGATTTCCTCAAGCAACGCGAAGACAGTAAATCCTATTCCCGTGCGGCGCTTGGCATGGCGGTCGAGCCGCTGGTCAGGTTAATTTCTGAGGATGACGTGGCCCAACGCATCGAGATGAAGCTGGATTACGGGCGATCCTGGGGCGAGGTTCGGCGGGCCCTGGATGAATCAGGCCTTGCAATTATCGACCTGAACCGCGAGGAGGGCTATTTCTTCCTTGATGCCCGCACGTCCTCGGAAAAAGAACCGGGCTGGTTTTCCTGGTTCAGCGACGCGCCCCAGCCGGTTCACACCACCGATCTGACGCTGGCAGAGCAGGATGGCCGCGTGGTGGTGACCGCATCCAGAGCCGAAGATTACAGCGGGGACGACCGCTCCGCAGCCCTGCTGTCAGAGCTGTTTGAATACCTCTATTGATTCCGGAGAAACAGGATGGAAAAGCGGGAAGAGCTCTACGCGGGCAAAGCGAAATCGGTGCACCGGACCGACGACCCCGATCGATTCGTGATGGTTTTCCGTGATGATACCTCGGCGTTTGACGGTGAGAAAAAAGAACAGCTCAGTCGCAAGGGCATGGTCAACAACCGGTTTAATGCTTTTATCATGGAAAAGCTGGAGGCGGCGGGGGTGCCCACCCACTTCGAGGGCCTGCTGTCCGAAACCGAGTCGCTGGTAAAAAAACTGGACATGATCCCGGTGGAATGTGTGGTACGGAACGTTTCCGCTGGCAGCCTGTGTCGCCGGCTGGGAGTGGAAGAGGGCAAGGCCCTGTTGCCGCCCACCTACGAACTGTTCCTGAAAAACGATGCCATGCATGACCCCATGGTGAATGAGTCCCTGGCGGTCAGTTTTGGCTGGGCGGAAGAGGCCGAACTGGTGCGGATGAAAGAACTGACCTATAAGGTCAACGATGTGTTGAAAGCCCTTTTTGAAGAAGCCGGGATGCTGCTGGTGGATTACAAGCTCGAGTTTGGTCGGGCCAATGGCCTGATCGTTCTGGGTGACGAGTTCAGCCCCGATGGCTGCCGTATCTGGGACAGTGAAACACGCAAGAAAATGGACAAGGATCGTTTTCGCCAGGGACTTGGCGAAGTCATCGAGACGTACGAAGAAGTGGGTCGCCGTCTTGGTATACAGTTCACATAACACGGAAACAGGTGTTCTATGCGTAAATTGATAATGGCTGCCGGTGGTGTTCTGCTGATATCCAGCCCGGTGACGATGGCTGACGTGCTTGGAGTCGGCGCCACGGTTGGCTACTGGGATTCCGAGCTTTCGGGCACGGCGGGCAAAAACAGCGATGCGGTTGATGTTGAAAACGACCTCAACCTCAGCAGCGACAGCAACGCCAACCTTGAGGCCTACTTTGAACACCCGGTGCCAATTCTGCCGAATGTGCGCCTCAACTACACTGCAATTGAGCAGAGTGGGTCGGGAGAAGTTTCGACCGGGTTTGATGGTCTTCCCGCCGGCCTAGATGTGAACTCGGATCTTGAGCTGACCCAGTTTGACGTCACGCTTTATTATGAAATTCTTGATAACTGGGTGAATCTCGACCTGGGCCTCACTGCCCGCAATCTCGACGGTGAGCTGATCGTTCGGGATCGGATTGGGAATTTTCCGGCTAGCCGTACTGAGGTCAGCGGCATCATTCCAATGGGTTATGTTGCTGCCCGGGTGGACCTGCCCCTCACCGGACTGTCTGTCGGCGCCCAGGCAAACGCCATCAGCTATGACGGTGATTCGGTTTCCGACATCAATGCGTACGGTCAGTATCAGCTTTCCCTGCTGACGTTTCGCGCCGGTTACCGGCAAATGAGCATCGATTACGAAGACAGTAATGACAGGCTGGACGTCGAGCTGGGCGGCCCCTTTATCAGTGCAGGCCTGACCTTTTAAACAGACGGAGAACGCAGTGAAAATTCTGGTTACGGGAACAGCGGGGTTTATTGGCTCTCATCTGGCCCACCGTCTTCTTGACCGGGGTGACGAGGTTATTGGTGTGGACAACGTCAATGACTATTACGACGTCAGCCTGAAAGAGGCACGCCTGAAGCGACTGACCGGTAAGCAGGGTTTCACTGAAGTTCGCCGGGACGTGGCAGACCGGCAGGCCATGGAGGCTGTGTTCAAAGAGCATCAGCCCGAACGCGTTGTGCACCTGGCCGCTCAGGCGGGTGTGCGTTACTCGATCGAGAACCCCCATGCCTACATCGACGCCAATCTGGTGGGCTTCACCAACATCCTTGAAGGCTGCCGCCACAATGGCGTGAAGCACCTGGTATATGCCTCCAGCAGTTCGGTATACGGTGCCAACGAGGCTATGCCGTTTTCGGTTCATGACAACGTTGACCATCCGCTCAGCCTTTACGCGGCGTCGAAAAAAGCCAATGAGCTGATGGCGCACACCTATAGCCATCTGTACAACCTGCCCACCACCGGTCTGCGCTTTTTCACCGTCTACGGTCCCTGGGGCCGCCCGGATATGGCCCTGTTCATCTTCACCAAAAAGATTCTGGCCGGTGAGCCCATTGACGTGTTCAACCACGGTCACCACAGGCGCGACTTCACCTATATTGACGATATCGTGGAAGGGGTCATCCGCACGCTGGACAGCGTCGCCACACCAAACCCCGACTGGAGCGGCGCCCAGCCCGACCCGGGCACCAGCATGGCGCCTTATCGGCTCTACAACATCGGCAGCAACAATCCGGTCGAGTTGTCCCGCTTTATCGAAATCATCGAGGAACGGGTTGGCAGGAAAGCTCAAAAGAATCTGCTGCCGCTGCAGCCGGGGGATGTCCCGGCAACCTATGCCAATGTAGACGACCTGATTGATGACGTCGGTTACAAGCCATCAACAGCGGTGGAAGAGGGCATTGCCAACTTTGTAGACTGGTACCGGGATTTTTACAGGGTCTGAACGGGCCTTGAACAGCCCAAAGGAGTACACGATGGACAACAACAGGATCAAGGTGGAGTCGCCGCTGGTCATCCTCCACGGCGACGAGATGGCCCAGGTGGCTTTCGAGCAGCTTCTGAAAACCTTTGTGTCGTCCAGGCTGGAGATCGAGCTCAGGGAAATTGACCTCTCTGCCGAGAACCGTCTGGTTACCAATGGCCACGCGGTGACAGAGTCCATCGAAGCGCTCAGGAAATACGGCGTGGGGATCAAGAATGCCGGGGTCACTGTGAACCGGAGCCAGCTTGATGAACTCCTGGCAAAGCACCCTGATCTGAAAGAGGCCAGTCTGGATCCCCTGGCCACCAAATCGCCGAACGGAGCGATACGCAAGGGCATAGGTGGCAACATCACCCGCGAGGACATCCAGTTCCGCAATATCCGGGTGCGGCGGCCGGAGTGGGTCGGCCGTGATATCGAAGTGATGACCATGGACAACGGCGGCATCAAGAACAGTTTTAACGAGCTCTCCCGTGCCACAGGCATTATCAAACTTCTGTTCGTGGGTAGCAGCGGTGACCCGGTGGAACTGCACCGCCGGGAGATCAACAAGGGCGATCCGCTGCTGCTTGCCACCAATGACACCTTGGATATCACCAACTGGGCGCACCGTTTTTTCCAGCGAGCCATTGACGAAAAACGGGATATTTATCTGGGTCTGAAGGACACGGTGATACCGGGCTACGATGGCGCCATGCGAGCTACCATTGAGAACATTTACCGAAAGGACTATCAGGCCAGGGTGGAAGAGCTCGGCCTGGGCTTTCACTACGAACTGATTGACGCCCAGGCAGCGCGGATTGTTTCCAATCCACCGGATCATGCTCTTTGGGGGGTGCCGGATAACACCACTGGCCGCAAGCTCTTCAAACTGGTCAATCAGTTGAAACTTTTTGGCATCCCGCCCCGCAACGTGCACGTTTCAATTTCCCGCATGAGTGCGGGCGGTGGTGATCAGTACGGCAGCTTCAATGCGCCGGCGAAAGAGGATGGTATCGTCAAGGTTGTGGTCGATGGCGAAGAGCGGCATGCGAGGCACGTCAGGAAAGGCGATCCCATGTTGCTGATGTCGAATGACCGCGAGGCGATCAAGGACTGGGTGAGCCAGGTATTCCGCGATGCATCACGAAAGGAAAAGGAAGTCTATTTTGGACTGAAACGGGAATACATGGAGTATGACGAAGTCTTCAGCAACGTCATCACCGAGGTCCGCCGGGAGCTGGCCAAGCAGCATACGCCGCCGCCATCCTTTATGATCATGCGGCCGTCGAGCCAGCTGAAGAAAATGATCACCGATCCGCCCCGGAACGCGCTCTATCCCTCCCAGAACCTGGATGGGGACATTTATTCAGACATTTCCGCCGCTCTGGGTGGAAGCCTCGCCACCGCCAGTTCAATTATCGAAAGCAAGGAAGGCACCATGCTCTTCGAGGCACCCCACGGCACGGCCCATGACCTGTTTGTGAAATATCAGGAAAGTGGCGGGAAAGAGGCTCATTTCAATCCTTCCGCGTTGATCTACGCCCTTGGCAATGCCCTTGAAGCCCTCGGCGAAAAGGACGGTAACGAGGAGCTGGCCGCCTATGCGGAGTCGCTGAAACAGGCACTCAAGGATACGGTGGCGGACGGCATTGTTACCGCGGATCTGAAAGGCAAGACCACCGATCCGGATTCTGAAAAGGTGGTGGATCTGTATGGTTTCCTTGATGCCCTGCAGGAGCGGCTCTGAGGAACCGGTAACTCCCCTGGCGGCTGGCCCCCTACCTCAGGCCCCGGCCAGCGCCTCCGTGCTGTCCAGCAGCTCACTCATGGCCGCTTTAAGGTTTTTCGGCGCCCGGTCATCCCCTTCCAGAGCCGCCTGAAGATGGACACGGAAAAGACCATCCAGCAGAAAATAGGTGGTTTGACCGTTGCTGGTGTGTCTTCCCAGCTGCGTGAGAAAGCGCACTACCATGGCTACCAGGTTGTCCTCGATTTCCCGGACGACAGGGCGAAAGGCTTCCTCAAACAATGATTGCGACCGGATGTCATACCACAGCCGGTGTTTGTTGGCATCGTGCTCTATGGCCCAGGCAAAGGCCGAGGTCACCGTCTCGATGACCTGGGCATTGCTGTTGTGGCCGTTCATGGCCACATCGATTTGTCGCACGAACTGTTCTTTGTAGACGCGTACGCAGTAGGAAATGAGGTCGATCTTGTCGTCGAAATAGTAGGTGAGCGCCCCTACGGAGCGCCCTGACAGCGTTGCTATATCGCGCAGACCTGTCCTCGCATAGCCAAGCTCGGAGAGAGCCATAATGGCATGCGAGGCAAGCTCATTCCTGGTTTCGACCCGCTGTTTCGAGCGTTTCCGGGCATCCGCCTTTATCTTCTGTGCCTTTTCAACGGTTGCCATCATCACTCCTGGTCGATTTTGCCTGACTCTAACCTACGGCTATTACCCCAACAAGGCATTCATGAAGATTTTGGGAACCTTCAGGAAGGAGGGCTTGTACTGGAACTCCGTAAGCAATCTGCCAAGCACGTGTTGCCTCCGGTTGGATACAAACCAGGGTGGCTTCGGCAGCAGGGTGAAGCCAAAGCTCATCAGGTTCCGTGGGAATGGACGGAATGGCGCGTAAACCACGCAGCGCTCAACCTTGTCGAACATATAGGTGTTGTGAACAAAGCCAATACCGCTTTGCACATCGTCCAGCGTATGCCCCGGGAAAGCGCCCCAGGGGCACTGTGGCATCAGGAACCCGAGCCCGGTCCAGGCGTTGATGGCGATGGTGCCGTAGCGCAGCTCGGCAATAATGGCTTCAAAGGTTTCCCTGCCCATCTCGCGGATGGTCGCCGGATGTATGATGATATTGGCGCCCAGGGTGCCGTGAAGCTGGTCGTTGGAGTAAGCGACCGCCTTGCGCAGATACTCGGCCGGGTCGTCTCCCGCAATCCGGTAGGTGCTCATGGCCGGCGCGAACACTTCGTTGTTGCTGAACCAGGGTTTGGTTTCGCCGGTTGACGATTTATCTGCCAGCGGCTCGACGATGCAGGCATCTACCCCCGGCCGCTCAAACTTGAGGATGTTATCGCCCTGTTCCGAGAATCCGGCCATCCGGTCAGTGGCTCCAGGGTAATAGAGCGGGCGTGAGGGAACCCGGGCCATGGTTTCCTGAACGCTGGTCATCAGCTTGTCCGACAGGTCCCAGTTGTCCGGAAGAATAAGCATCTGGCAGGCCACGCAGTTGAAGCCGGAATTGTGCAGCTTCTGGGTGGCAATATGCTCGGACTGGAACGCAATGTCCGCATCGCTCCAGGGTCCGGGCACCACAATGGTGGGGCAGACTGCGCCCAGCTCACTGGTAATCCGGCGGTTATTGACCGGCGTGCCGGCGGCCTTGTTTTTTGCGGTCTCCTCACCGCCGCCCCAGACAATGGCGTCGTGGGACGCGCCGGCGCCGGTAATGTGCAGCTCATCGATATCCGGGTGACTGGTCAGATGCTTGCCGACCTCCAGGCCACCCCGGACGATGCGAAGGGCGCCTGCATCGATCAGCGGTTTGAAGGCCTCTTTCAGGTAAACGTCCAGATATTCATTCACCGGGTTCATTTTAAGAATGGCTACCTGATGCTCCGAGAACAGCTTCTGGAAGCAATCCAGCGGCGGAATGGCTGCGATGTTGCCGGCGCCGAGAATCAGCGCGACTTTTCCTTCCCGCTCCGACACGGGAATGTCATAGGCGCCTGCGGTATTGTTCGGAAGATTCGATCGGGTTACTCCTGGCTGCATCCAGACGTCGGCGCGGACGCCCGATAGCAGCAAGCGGTCCCAGATCGAGTGGGGTACGATGCTGGCAATGACCTGTCCGGTCACCGACTCTCTCACCGGGATACTGTCGAGGAAGGTTTTGCCTTCCATCTCCGAGAGGGTATGAATCAGCTGGTTACAGGCGCTCATCACCGCGTAGGGGCCCGATATCCACTCCTCCCCGGCAAGGGGAGAGCCCGCAGGTATCTGCTTCTGACGCGCGGCTTCTTCGGCCCACGCGGGTGCCACGCTGATCAGACGGTCACGGACCTGTGATAGCAGGGCAATGCGCTCCTGCGTAGAGGTCTGTGCCCATTTCAGGGCGCTGGCTTTGAGTTCTGCAACGGCCTGGTCGAGTGACTCGAAATTCGAGTCGGAGGCTGGTTGTGTCTGTTCTGCTGTCATGGTCGTTCCTTATTGTTCAGATGATGGACACGGGTTGGCGACAAAGGTCTGAAGCGTCGGTCAGGCGTCTTCCCTGATCAGGTCGGCGCATTTCTCGCCAATCACCATGCAGACTGCGTTTGTGTTGCCATTGATGATCTGCGGCATGATCGACGCGTCTGCTACCCGTAACCCTTTGACACCGTGAACCCGCAGTCGCGAATCCACCACTGAACGTTCGCCAGTGCCCATTTTGCAGGTACCCACCGGGTGGTAGATGGTCTGGGTGTTATTGCGGATAAAGTCGCGGATTTCGTCGTCGGTGCGGACGGACTCGCCCGGCATATACTCAGCGCCGCGGTATTCATCGAATGCCGGTGCGTTGAGAACGCTTCTGGCGATCTTGAGCCCTTCAACCATGACTTCCAGGTCGTGATCGTCGTTGAGGATCCCCGGATCAATGGCGGGCTTGGCATGGGGGTCGGAAGAGGTCAGTTTGATGGAACCAACGCTTTTTGTACCCACAATACCCGGCATTAACGTGAAGCCGTGGCCTGCAGGGTTTCCGGCGCCGTCGGCAATGAAATAATTAGGCGCAAAATGGAACTGCAGTTCCGGTGCGTCTGCCTGCGGATCCAGTTTCAGGAAGCCTCCGGCCTCGCCGATATTGGAGGTCAGCAGCCCCATACCCTGTTTGAGCAGTTCCGCCTGTTCCGGGCTCTCGGCGCCGGCCAGGGTTACCGGTTGTGTGCACTCATAGGCTACCGGCACCATGGCATGATCCTGATAGTTCTGACCAACCCCGGGAAGGTCTCTGACCACGGCAATGCCATGGCCTTCCAGATCCGTCTTGTCGCCAATACCGGACAGCATCAGTATCTGCGGTGAGCCGATGGCGCCGGCAGACAGGATGACTTCTTCACTGGCATGTACCTCATGGATCTCGTCGCCGGACTCGAATCGAACACCGGTACACCGGCCGTTTTCCATGATCAGATTATGCACAAGCGCCTCACCCTGAATCGTGACATTGCTGCGCTCCAGGGCAGGGTGCAGGTAGGCGCCGGCTGCAGAGGCCCTCATGCCGCCTTTCTGGGTGACCTGGTAGAGGCCAAAGCCTTCCTGGCTGCCAGAGTTGAAATCGTCATTCAGCGGATAGCCCCGTTCGCCGGCAGCGGCCACCATCGCTTTTGACAGCGGGTTCGGATCACGCTGATCGATCACGCTCAGCGGACCGCCAACGCCGTGGTCAGCGCTTTTGCCCCGGGAGTTGTCTTCGCCGCGAATGAAATACGGCAGCAGTTCGGCGTAGCTCCAGCCCGGATTCTCTTCCGCCCAGGCGTTGTAGCTGTTCGGGTGCCCGCGCATGTAGATCATGGCGTTGATGGAACTGGAGCCGCCGTAAACCTTGCCCCGGGGAATATAAACCGTATTGCCGGCCAGCCCGCTCTGCGGAACGGAGGTGTAATCCCAGTCGAACGGGGTTTTGAACAATTGTGGAAACGCGACGGGAACGTGTATCGCCTGGTGGCTGTCCGGTGGCCCCGCTTCGATCACCAGGATGTTGCTGGAGGCGTCCTCGGCAAGCCGGGCGGCCAGCGCGCAGCCGGCCGACCCGGCACCAATAATGACGTAATCATAGGTGTCGGCCGCTGACGCCCTGGCATGCTTGGCGCTCAGCACCATCGGAACCGACGCCACCAGACCAAGTGCCGCCGTGGCCTTGAGAAAGCTCCTGCGGGAAAGTCGTCCTGCTTCAAAATCGTCCTGAAGGCGCTCTGGTATCTTTTTGTTTTTATTCTTCATATTTCCTCCGTAAACTCTGCCGGGCGGGCCTGACTGAAAACAGCAGTGCCTGCGTTGATTAGGGGGGGTTACAGATGTACATAACAACTGTTTTGTTCACCCATTAACAACATAGCAGTGTTCTGACGTATTGCGAAAGAACTGGTTAAAAAAAGATCAAAAGATTATCAGCCTCGGGAGGGCTGTTCATGAAACTCGATCAGGTAATCAAGGAGCGTCGCTCCATCCGCGGATTCAAGGATAAGCCGGTTTCACGGGAACTGCTGGAAGAGGTGATTGCGCTGGCAAACCGGGCCCCTTCATCCATGAATACCCAGCCCTGGCATCTGCATGTGCTGACCGGTGATCCTCTTGAAAAAGTGCGTCAGGGCAATACCGAGCGGATGCTTGGCGGCGTGCCACCGAGCCGTGAGATCGAGGCCCATGGCGCCTATGAGGGTGAGCATCGCAAGCGCCAGGTCGAAATTGCGGTGCAGCTTTTCGAGGCGATGGGGATCGAGCGTGATGACGCAGAACGCCGGCAGGACTGGGTGATGCGGGGCTTTCGTCAGTTCGACGCGCCGGTGTCGATTGTCGTCTGCTTCGACCGGGCGCTGCTGAACAATACGATTGCCCACTTTGACACCGGTGCCATGACCTACGGACTGGTGTTGGCCGCCTGGAGCCGGGGACTCGGAGCGGTGATCAACGGGCAGGGCATTATGCAGAGCCCGGTGGTGCGAGAAGTGGCCGGCATTCCTGAGGACCAGGTCATACTGACGTGCGTTGCGCTTGGCTGGCCTGATGAGGACTTTGTTGCCAACTCAGTAGTTTCACGCCGGCGCCCTGTTGAAAACACCGCCCGTTTTCTGGGGTTCGCTGAATAGCGGCTGGCTGAGAAATCTTGTTCTCGGGGTCCAAAATAGAAAAGCCGCTTAAGGTTCCCCGTAAGCGGCTGATTTACTGATAATCTTGGAAGGACCAGGCAGATTTGAACTGCCGACCTCTGCCACCCTGGGCAGGTGGCCCCCTAGCGAGATGCTGTGGGGGCCGCTTTAGTGATTAAAACAAGTAAGAGGCACCTATAGACATGCCAGATACTTCATAATCATCCTTATCTATGTATTGCATGTATTCTGCGTTCAACAGAACGTTATCAGTAATAACCATATTAGCGCCGACGCCGTAAGACACATCATGGCCCGAATCCGAAACAGAAAGCGAACCGCCAGGCCCTGTTGCAGAAAATGTCAGTTCGCCCTTCGTGTAACCGAGCGCAATATAGGGATAGATAGGTGTTTTATTTGGCAGCCCAAAAAGATAATAGCCTCCCACAAGATAGTCCAATTCAAGTTTAGCTGACACGCCCCCGAAATTAGCTTTCTCATCGGCTACTCCGACGCCTGCGCGAAGCTCTGCAGAAACATATGGGTTAATTCTCGCACCTACTTTTCCCGAAAATGTCCCTAGGTCGAGCTCATCGCCAAGTCCATCTTGTTCATAAGTGACGAAAGTATAATTTGCCCCCACATACCCATTATTTGACTGTTCTTGTGCGCCGACCAATCCAGAACAGAAGACTAATCCTGCGGTAGTACATGCAATAGTAATATTTCTCACTGGTTCTCCTAGGGAAGTAATTCCATGTGATTTTCTTGAATGTTTGAACGAGCACCTTAATTTAGAGGCACCGATATTTTCTCTAGCAGCTAGAAATAGGATTACGATTCAGTCTTTTTTTCTTAGAGCAGCTACGTCTATATTTGATCGACATCCCCGGTCACACATTGGTGACACTTGCGCCTATCCTGTGACCAGAAACTAAAAAAGCCACTCGGCTTGCGCCCTAAGTGACTTTTTTCGTTGCAGTTTTGGTAGGACCAGGCAGATTTGAACTGCCGACCTCTGCCATGTCAAGGCAGCGCTCTAACCAACTGAGCTATGGTCCTGCGTTCTGCAACGGGGAGGAAATATACTGATTCGCTCCCATGGGGTCAACCTCTTTCAGGCAGTTTTGCGGTTTCTGTGCCGGGCCTTGATGGCCTTGGTTATGGGGCCCCACCGGTTTATCAGCAGGGCGGTGAATATCAGCCCGCACCCGGCCAGTTGCGTGGCTGACATGGATTCGCCAAACCAGCTGGAGGCGAACAGTGCCACCCACACCGGTTCCAGCACCAGAAACACCACGCCATGACTGTTGGTGGACAGGCTCTGGGCGTAGGTTTGCAAGAGAAAACGGCCCGCTGTACCAATAATCGCGCTGGCGGCGATCCAGAGGATCAGCATGGGCGGGAAATCGCTCAGGGTCGGTGTCCAGGGCTCCAGAAATGAGGATTCGATCAGCGTCACCGTACCGACGGAAAGCAGGGCGATGGCCGTCAGTGGCAGGGTTGGTACCTTTTTCTTCTCAACCGTGTCGCCGCGACGGTTCACGCTCGTACGCTGGGTTGCCGCCCGGGCGTTAAGGTTGAAGTAGAGGGCAAAAATGCAGGCGGCCACCACGAAGAATAGCTGGCCCTTTTCCGGGCGGAAGCCGTTCTGAAGTGATAACAGGGCAAGGCCTCCCACTGCCACGGGGATGGCAAACCAGGTGCTGGCGGGCTGGGCTTCCTTGAACGCAACTCTTGCAATGATCGGCACAATCACCACCCCCAGGCTCACCAGAAACGCGCCTTCGCCCACATGGCTGACGTGTACCAGTCCCATGACCCAGAAGCTCATGGCAATCCCGAAGACCAGGCCGACCCTGGCGCCCCGCTTGAGCTGACTTCGATCCAGTCTGCCCATTGCAGGCAATGCAAAGGCTGCCAGAATGCTGCCCGCCAGCAGAAACCGCATGGCCATAAACAACAGCGGTGGCATCAGCAGGACTGCTTCTTTCGAGAACATCCAGCTTATTGCAGCCATAACGGTCACGCAGACCAGCAACAGATCGGATTTGCGGGCGTTGGAAAGTACCATGCAGTCGTCGCCTTGGGCAGGATAGTTAGTAAGCGACTTAGTATATCACGGAGTGATGGCTCATCCTGAGCCTTCGTGCCTTATCCCTGGCTGATCGGGAATCGTCAGTTTCAGTCGAGCCATCCTTCTGACTGTCTGATTGCCTCAAAACCGAAGCGAAGCTTCACCTCATCACCGACAAGGTCGTTTCCCACACCGTAGGTCATGCCCCAGTCGCTTCGTTTGAACGAGGTCTCGGCGGTCATCCCCAGCGTGAATTCCTCATGGGCGATAGGATACTCCGCGGCCTTGTTGAGGGTGATATCAACATCTACCGGGCGGGTCTTACCCAGCATGTTCAGGTCGCCGGTAACCACACCTGTATTCTCGCCGGTCGACTCGAATTCGGTAACGGTAAAGGTGATTTCGGGGTATTCACCGCTGCTCAGGAAGTCCGCGCTGCGCAGGTGACCGTCCCGTTTTTCATGGTTGGTGAATACGCTCTTGCTTTTGAACGTCAGCGAACCCGAGGGCAGGTTTTTCGCCTCGTTGTCGTATTCAAATTGCCCTTCGACCTCAAGGAACATGCCCATGACCGGCGCATAGCCAATGTGCTGGATTTCGAAGTTCATGGAAAAGTGTTCATCGTCGACGACAAAGGTTTGGGGCTCGGCGATGGCCTGAGGGGCGGTCAGAGCGGCAACCGTGAATACCAGGCCAGCCAGCCTGGCAGAGGGGCGCGGCTTCAGTCTGTCAGTGTTTCGGTTCACTCGGGTCATGGGGTTCTCCTTGAGTTTGCAGATCCAGCCTGCGAAATTCCGGTATGTTGTTGGTAAAGCCAGCGAATGTCTGCTCCAAAGGAATAGCACAACAATGCCAGCGCTAAAACCAATGACCACAATGCCAGAGCATCCGGCGTTATGGGCAACAGGGCGACCATCAGCGTGACCAGTTGCCACACGCAGACGGTTTTACGACGAAAGCTGTCCGGCAGGGCGGCGTTGATGAATGGCCAGATCATCCCGGCAGCCACAAAGCCGTATCGCATCAGACCCAGCGCCAGTACCCAGATGCCTGCTCGCTCAAGCGCAAAAACGGCAAAGCACAGACCCAGGATAAACAGCGCATCCAGCTCCATATCGAAGCGTGCCCCAAACCCGGTCTGGGTATGGGTTGCCCGGGCGACCTTGCCATCAACGCCGTCCAGAATCAGGGCGATTAAACACAGTGACACAAACACCCACAGAGAGTTCCCGTCGGGTAAACTCCCCAGAAAGGGCGCCAGGCTAACCAGTGCGATAACCAGCACGCCACGGGCCAGCGTAACCCGGTTGGCCCAGCCAAAGTCGGCAAAGCCCTCAGGATTGTTGGGCCAGTAGCGCAAGATACAGACGCCGGTTACGACTCCAGGTGCGAGAACCAGCCCGTAAAACATCGATGTTGGCTGAAACAGAGTGTCAAAACCGGCACAAACCAGCAGCAATAGCGCAGCGGCCAGCGTAAGGTCGGCTTTAAGGGGTAAGTAGAATCGTGATGAGGGGGAATCCATCATGAGCGCCTGGCGTATCAACAGCATTTATAAGGAAGAATACTATGGCAAACGCATTCTGGGTCACAGGGCCAGGCCAGGGCAAGATTGGCGAGGCCGGGCTCAACCTGCCGGAATCCGCAGTTCCGGCGAATAATGCGATTGATAGCACGGTTGTTGTCCGGACGCTCTACTCCGGAATCAGCCGTGGTACCGAGTCCCTGGTATTCTCCAATCAGGTACCTGCGTCCGAGTTTCAGTCCATGCGCTCGCCCTTCCAGGAAGGCGACTTCCCCTTTCCCGTCAAATACGGTTATGCCAACGTTGGCCGCGTGATAGAGGGGCCGCCAGCCTTGAAGGGCCGCTGCGTATTTTCACTGTTTCCCCACCAGCAGGAATTCCGGTTGCCTGCGTCCGCGGTCAACCCTCTGCCGGATGAACTTCCCGCCGAACGGGCGGTGCTGGCGGCGAACATGGAAACCGCGGTCAACGGGCTCTGGGACGCAGCGCCGACTGTCGGGGACAGAATTGCCGTCGTTGGGCTGGGTGTGGTCGGTTGCCTTGTGGCCTGGCTGGCAAACCAGATTCCCGGAACACGGGTGACCGCCATTGACGTCAACCCGGCCCGACAGAGCGTCGCTGAAGCCCTGGGACTGAATTTTGCCCTCGCGGACGAGATGACAGCCGACGACCATGACCTGGTGGTCCACGCCAGTGGTCATCCGGCCGGTCTGGAGAAGGCGCTTTCCCTGTGTGGCCCGGAAGCGACCGTGATAGAGATGAGCTGGTATGGTGAACAGTCGGTGCCTGCGCCTCTGGGCCGCGCCTTCCATTCCCGGCGGCTGACGATCCGCTCCAGTCAGGTGGGGCAGCTGAACCCGCAACAGAAGCCAAGGTGGGACTATCCGGATCGCATGCAACTGGCCCTGCGACTGTTGTGCAACGCCCAGCTGGACTGCCTGATTACCGGCGAAAGCCCGTTCCAACAGATTCCCCGGGTGATGGCGAATCTGTCTGGCTACACGGCTGCATCGGACCTTCCCACAGCATCGGATACGCTGTGCCACCGTATTGTTTACTAACCATCCACAAAGGACGTTTCTATGTTTTCACTGACGGTCAGAGACCACATGATGATCGCCCACAGTTTCAGGGGTGAAGTCTTCGGCCCGGCGCAGAAGCTCCACGGCGCCACCTACGTAGTCGATGTGACCTTCGAGCGGAGGGCTCTGGACGAGGATGACCTGATTGTGGATATCGGCCTGGCGTCCGAGGTGCTGTCCTCGGTACTGGCGGAGTTCAACATGCAGAACCTGGACGAGCTGCCGGCATTGGCCGGTCGCAACACCACCACCGAGTTTATGGCGGCAACCGTGTTTGACCGCCTGGCCATAGCCATCCGCAAAGGGGATATGGGCGAGACCGGCAAAGGTCTTTGCGCAATGAAAGTCACTCTTGGCGAATCCCATCTGGCCTGGGCCAGCTATCACGGCGAACTCTGAGTATGGCAGGCAAGACCGGCAGGGCTGTTCTGTTCCTGGTGCCAGGCGACCCGCACCAGCGAACCGGCGGTTATCGCTACGTTGGCCATCTGGTAACTGCTCTGAACGGTGCTGGCGTACCGGCAGAGGTTGAGGGGCTTGCAGGCCGTTTTCCGGTGCCCGACCAGACCGCTGAAACCGCAATGGATCAGGCCCTTGCACGCTGCGACGACGGCGCCTGTGTTGTGCTGGACGGCCTAGCCATGGGCGGATTGCCGGGCGTGGTGAAAAAGCATTCATCACGCCTGCGGCTATTGGCGCTGGTGCATCACCCCCTGGCGGATGAGACCGGCATCAGCCAGGAACACAGAGAGTTTCTGTTCGCGTCGGAAACCCGGGCGCTGGCGGCCGTCAGCCAGGTTGTCACCACCAGCAGGCATACCGCTTTGCGTTTGCAGGATTTTCAGGTATCGCCCCGGGCGATCCGGGTTGTAGAACCGGGTGCGGACACAGTGTCAGCCAGTGTTGAACCGGAGCGTCAGGTGCCTGCAAATGGTGAGTTACAGCTGTTGTGCGTCGCCAGCCTGTCTCCCCGAAAGGCCCAGCATCAGCTGGTTCAGGCATTGTCGGAACTGCAGAATCTGCCGTGGCACTGCACTCTGGTGGGCTCGACCGGGCGCGACCCGGAGTACAGCAAAAACGTGACCGACCGGATATCAGAGCATGGCCTCGCCGGGCGGATTAGCCTGGCCGGAGAGCTGGAGGATGACGCTCTGGCAGAGCATTACCGCAGGGCCCATCTGTTTGTGCTGCCGTCGGTGTATGAGGGCTATGGCATGGTGATCGACGAGGCCATAGCCGCTGGCTTGCCGGTGATTACAACCGATGGCGGCGCCCTGGCAGGCACCGGCAACAGGCCGGGTATCCGTCAGTACCCGGCGGGCTCTGCGGACGGGCTTCGCGACGCTCTGCAAACCTGCCTGTCAGACAGACAGCTCTTACAGAGGATGACGGAGGATGCCGGGCGAAGCAGCCAGTCCGTGCGCCTGTGGTCCGACGCCGCCCGGGAATTCGAACGGGTTCTGGACGATTCCCCCGATACCAGGGACCATAGCCAGTTTGATCAGCAGTGGCTGGTGCTGCGGGAACCGGCCGATCACCGGGCCCGCAGTCAGACCCTGCTGGCCCGCTGCCAGGACTGGGTAAACAATCAGGTGGAGGGGTCTTCAGCTACGCTCCGGATTACCGATCTTGGCGCGGGTGCCGGCTCGAACGGCGTGTACCTCAGTGAGCGTCTGCCTGTCCGTCAGCACTGGACACTGCTCGAGCAGAACCCGTTACTGCTCGGGGAAGCCCGCGCCCGCCTGGCGCCGAAAGTCGCCGGACTGGACCCGGTGGAATGCACGCTGGATGTCGGTAACCTGAACGACCGTATTCCCCCGGACACCCGTCTGATCACCGCCTCAGCGCTGATCGATCTGGTGTCGGCATCCTGGCTGGACGCGCTGGCAGACGCGGCGCAGAGCCGCAAGGCCGCGGTTCTGATTGTCCTCAGTTACGCCGGGGAGTTTCAGTTAAGCCCTGGTCACCCGGACGATGACTGGCTACGTGCACAGGTTAACGAGCACCAGCATGGCGACAAGGGCAGCGGCACCGCCCTGGGGCCTGATGCCACCGCCTATCTGCAGGAACAGCTGGAGGCCCGACATTTTGCGGTCGCGCTGGCGCCGAGCCCCTGGGTGCTGGGCGCAGAAAGCAAACGCTTGCAGGGTGCGTTGATTCAGGGATGGTGCGAAGCGGCTCTGGAACAATGCCCGGAAGAGCGGGAGAGAATTGGTCGCTGGCAGGCCTCCAGGCAGGCAATGGCAGAGCAGGGCGCCCTGACGGTTCAGGTGAATCATCACGACCTGTTTGCCTGGCCCACCGATGACTGAAGGTCGCCGTTTCAACAGATTCAGGTTGCCCCCGGCAGCCCGCTGGTTGCTCACGGTCGGGGTGTTGATCGTGCTGGTCTGGGCGCTGGATACGGACCGTCTGGTCGAGGAACTGTCCCGGTTTTCCCTCTGGGCGGTGGGCCTGGCATTGCTGGTGTCGGTTGCTCAGGTTGTGCTGTCCGCCTGGCGCTGGCGATTCACCGCCCGGTGTCTGGGGCTACCGCTGACCATGAAGGATGCGGTTCGCGATTATTACCTGGCCACCTTTCTCAACCAGTGTCTGCCTGGCGGCGTAATGGGGGACGTCAACCGCGCCTGGCGTCACGGCCTCAGTTCCGGCGAACGTCTGGTCGCCCTGCATGGGGTCATGATTGAGCGCCTGTCAGGGCAGGTGGTGATGTTGACGGTCGCGCTCTGCGCCGGCGTCTGGCTCGTCGCTTCGCATCCCGGCATTCAAGCTCTGGCCGAGCAGTGGCGCGGCGGTTTCTGGATCGCCCTGGTTCTGCTGGTTGCCGGTGCGGGCATTGCTCTGGTGTGCCGACGCGGGCTCTGGCAGGGCATCCGCGACTATCTTGCCGCGCTGCGCCGGGATATCTTTCGGGGGCTGCTCAGCCCGCGTGCGTTGCCGCTCCAGCTGGCGTCGTCGCTGCTGGTGATTGCGACCTATCTGGCCGTGTTCTGGCTGCTTGCATTCAGTGCCCGTGGCAGCCTGACCCCGGGACAGAGTCTGACTCTGCTAGCTCTGTGCAGTCTGTTGCTTCTGGCTATGATAATTCCGTTAACCGTTGCCGGCTGGGGTGTCCGGGAAGGCGCAGCGGCAGTCCTCTGGCCCCTGGCAGGTCTTCCGGCAGAGCAGGGGGTAGCTCTCAGCGTTGGGTACGGCCTGACAGTGTTATTGTCCAGCCTTCCGGGCAGCCTGTTTGTGTTCAGCCATGCAGGGTTCGGGCACCCGGGCAGGCATGACTGAAATCCAGATCAAACAGCATATCGCTGCCAAGGTCGACCATATTGGCGGACGGACGCAGGGCGCTGTCCAGTTGTTCAATTTCCGGCAGTGAAAACGCGGGTCGGCCGCTGCCGATGATCATGGGGGCGACCATCACATGAAGATGGTCGAGTAGGCCCGCCGTCAGAAATGCGGAAACCGTAACCCCGCCGCCCTCGATAAACACCCGTTTCAGTCCGAAATCCTTCAGTACCTGAATAATGCGCTCGGGGTGGGTCTGGTCTTCATCGCCAAGGCAGGGCACGTCCATAACACCGCTTGCGGGCAGCAGCTTTTTGCCGGACTGGTAATCGCCGGCCACCAGTCGCAGGGTGGGGGACTGTTCATCAGTAAACAGCCCGTGAGTGGCCGGAACACGCCGGTGCCGGTCAATGACGACCCTCACCGGGTTGGGCCCGCTGGCCAGCCGCACGGTCAACTTCGGGTTATCCTCCGACGCCGTGCCAGCGCCCACAACCACGGCATCACAGACGGCCCGCAGCCGGTGAAGGTGCAACAGGCCCCCTTCACCATTGATGTACCTGGACGCTCCGGTAACGGTTGCGATCCGGCCATCCAGACTCTGTCCCATTTGCCCGACAACAATCGGGCCTGCGCCCTCCGGAAGGTAGCGGCACAGGGGCAGGAAAGTCGTCAGTAACTGGCGCGCCCCGGAATCGGCCGGGCCGCGCAGAGCCCACTGGCCGTTTTCGCCAATGTCCAGCGATCGACCGCTGTCATTGCCCGTTGGCAGTGAAATATTGTGGCAGTTCACCGCTTTCAGGATCAGTTCCCAGGCAGTCGTCGTGTCCAGAGCTTGTACAGCCATTGCGCGTGGTTCCGTTTATTGTATTTCCAACAGGCGGTGCATCGTTGACGTCAGATTGTCCGTATTGCCTAATGTACGTTACATTTCGGGTTTGAATCACCCCAGAGAGCCATTCCGTCATGCGGTATCTGCAAAGTTTTCATCGCCGCCTGCGGCAGATACGCGAAACCGCGCAGCTGACCCGCGAAGATGTCGCCGATATATGTGGTGTCGGTGAAGACGCAGTGGCCAGATGGGAGGCGACAGACGTCCGTCAGCGCGGCTACCCTGGCGTCACCGAGCTACTGGATTTCTGCTTGCGCACGGAAACCGCCTTGGACGAGGTGCTTGAGCTTGAGGACACGGGGGACACCGGTCAACTGGAGCTTCCGGGGTTGACGTTCAGCCGCGGGGATGACCTGTCAACAGCACTGAAAAAGCTGGAGCAGGAAATTCAGCGGGTACAGCTGTCCGATGAGGAGGCCGAATTGCTGCGCCGGTTCCGACAAACCTCAGTTGAAAACCGGCGCATGGTACTGCAGATACTGGGCCGTTGAAGCTCCGGCTTATTTCTTGTTTTTCTTGTAGATATTCTCGTAAACGTAATTGGTGGCTTCGACAAAGCCGTCAATGCTGCCGCAATCGAATCGACGCCCCTTGAACTGATACGCCAGAACGCAGCCGTTCCTGGCCTGCTCAAGCAGCGCATCGGTAATCTGTACTTCGCCGTTCTTACCCGGTGCGGTGTTTTCAATAATATCGAAGATATCAGGCGTCAGAATGTAACGCCCGATAATGGCCAGGTTGCTGGGAGCTTTGTCCGGGCTGGGTTTTTCCACCATGTCGGTAATACGGTAGAGCCCGTCTTTCATGGCTTCGCCGGCAATCACGCCGTATTTATGGGTTTCATCTTTCGGCACTTCTTCAATGGCGACAATCGAGCAGCGGAACTGGTTGTACAGTTTTACCATCTGCGCCAGCACACCATCCGCGCCTTCCTCTGCCACGCAGAAGTCGTCCGCCAGCACCACCGCAAACGGGCTGTCGCCTACCAGGTTACGGCCGGTAAGAATGGCATGGCCCAGGCCCTTCATTTCGTTCTGGCGGGTAAAGGCAAAGGAGTTGTTTTCAATCAGCTCCCGGATGGAAATCAGCAGGTCTTCCTTGCCTGACCCGGCAATCTGGTGCTCCAGCTCGTAACTGATATCAAAATGATCCTCGATGGCCCGTTTGCCGCGGCCGGTCACAAAGCCGAATTCGTGTACCCCTGCCTCTGCCGCCTCTTCAACGCCGTACTGGACCAGCGGCTTGTTCACAATGGGCAGGATTTCTTTGGGCATGGCCTTGGTGGCTGGCAGAAAGCGGGTGCCGTAGCCGGCTACCGGAAACAGGCATTTTTTGATCATTTCATTCGTCCTTTTGATGTTGCCTGGCTGTTTAACTGCACGGTGTTATGCACAGTTGGGATCCATAACGTGTGCCGAGTTTAACCAAGTTATCCGACGAAATGCAGCGTTGGCCAGCCAATACTTTCTGAAACATTAAGATACAACTTTCACTGATAGCTATAACTAACGGTTTTTAAACAATATTAATTATGTAATTTTTGGCAACAGCTACTGTTTTTCGGCACCCGGATTTTTTAAAGTAGAGGAAATCCGGTCAGCGACCGCCGAGGCGACGGTTTTGCGAATCCATTGCTTGCTTGTTCTTTTATGGTGCGCCCCTGTTGGCGCGGTTTCCCTGGCTGATCTGGCGTCGCAGCTGGCGTTTTCTGGCAATGCCTCCCGGACCAGTGATGCCGCCAATGGTCATCTGACCATCGGCGGCAATAATCTGATGCCGTTGAATCACGATCTCACTCTGGAGTTCCGCGATTCAGCTTCCCGCCGCAACAGGCATCAGTCCAAAGCGCTTAATATGCGATATTCGCGTCCGGTCGCTGGTGGTAACTTCAGCATGGCACTGAAAAATTCGCACCACGACGGCGAGGCGCGCACCGCCGACCAGCGATTCGACGCCCGGCAGGAATACCAGTCGCTGGATTTCTCCGGTAGCCGGGCTCTGTGGTCCTGGCAAGGTCTGGAATTAGAGGGTTTGTTCAGTCATTCCAGCGACACAAGCAGCGCCTATGAGGAATCGGAGTGGGTCGCTGATTCCACCCATCGACTGTCCCGGCTCGTGCTACGGTGTTCCGGAAAAAGCGAACTGCCCGGTGGTTTTATGGCGGGTTCGAGCCTCGCCGCCATGGGTGGCTGGGAGGCCCGGGAGTCCGTCAGCACGGATGATTCCAGTTCGGGTGGCTCGCGGTACCACAAGCTGGCACTGACCGCGTCAGTGAACCGGGCGTTTTACACCTGGGATATCGCCGTTGATGGCCATTTCCAGTTCGCCCCGGAGGATCTGGCATCATCCGAGTATCTCCAGGTAGCCGGTCCGTCCATGATGCGGGGCTTCAATGGCCAGTCAAAGTCTGTGTCGGAGGGCGGATGGTTGCGCGTGAACGCGCGCAGTCCGGGTTATCCCGTGCCCCTTACCGATGCCTTCAACTCCTACTTCATGTTCTCGGTGCTCAGGGGCTGGTCATCCGAATCGGTTGTGAGCGGGGGGTCGTTCCGCGCCACCGCGGGTGAAATCTCCCTCCGTCTCCTGGGGAAGGGTTTTAATGCCAGCCTGAGTGCCGGGCAGATTCTGGATCTGTCCGGCCGCGCCATGCGGCGTCCTGCAAGCCCCGATGTCTCACTGACTCTGACCATGGGGATCTGAGGATTTCGTCATATTCGGCGGGTTCCTTAACCCTGATATCCCTTCTTGCATAACGTTCGTATAACGCCCTTACAAAGATGTCACTTGAGATCAGTACTACCTCAGGTGCTACATTTATGTAATTAAGAACTCGGGAAATTTTTTGCATGAGAGGTTCAGGATTAACCATAGCCGGGTTACTGGCGTGTTTGCTCGCCGGATTGCCGTCGCTAACCAGTGCTTTCGGCTTCGAAGACGTGGCAGAAAAAGCCGAGGCTCTTTCCCGGAAAGCGTATGACGCCCCCCAACTGGCACCGGATTTCCTGCGGTCACTGGATTATCAGGCCTATCAGTCTATCCGGTTCAAGCCGGAAGCCAGCCTGTGGCGGCGGGGCAGGTCACTTTTTCAGGTGATGATGATTCCCCCGGGCAATTTTTATCAACACGCTGTCCAGCTTCATGTTGTCGACAGCGAGGGCGTCCACCCCCTGACGTTCGAGAAAAGCGATTTCGACTACCCCAATTCCGAACTGGCAAGGCGCATCCCTGCGGACCTGGGCTACGCCGGCTTCAAACTGACGTTCCCGCTCTCCGGTGAAGCCGCGAAAAACCAGTTTCTGGTGTTTGGCGGAGCCAGCTATTTCCGGGGCGTCGGGGCCGGGCAGCGCTTTGGCTTGTCCGGGCGGGGCATTGCCGTTGATACCGGACGACCTTCAGGGGAAGAGTTTCCCTCCTTCACGGAATTCTGGCTGGAACGGCCGGCCGGGGACAGCGACACCATGGTTGTCTATGGTTTGCTGAACGGCCCCAGCCTGACCGGCGCCTACCGTTTCGTGATCCAGCCCGGTGAGAGCACCCGGATGCAGGTGCAGGCCCAGCTCTTTTTCCGTGACGACATTCAGCAACTGGGCCTGGCGCCCCTTACCTCCATGTTTTTTTACGGCGAGAACACCGTCAGGCCCCGGGGCGAATGGCGGCCCCAGGTGCATGATTCAGAAGGGCTGCTGGTCCATGACCGGGGATCCGGTGAATGGCTCTGGCGGCCGCTGCTGAACCCCTCGCAGCTGCAGCTGAGTTTTCACCAGGTGCAGCAACTGAACGGATTCGGGCTGATACAGCGGGATCAGGCGTTCGATCAGTTCGAGGACAACGAGGCCCGTTACGATCTGCGGCCAAGCGCCTGGGTAATGCCTGAGGGAGATTGGGGGGCAGGGGCTATCGTGCTGGTGGAGATACCTTCCAATGCCGAATCCAACGATAATATCGTCGCTTTCTGGAAGCCGGAACAGCCGGTAAAAGCCGGGGAGGCGATGCCTTTCGGGTACTCCCTTGCTTTTGGTGAACCGGAAGTGACCGGTCACCCCTCCGGTCGGGCAATCCATACCTTTCTTGGTGACGGTAACCGCATTGGAGGCGGTGGCCAGGCTGGCGCCATCCGCTTTGTCGTTGACTTCCAGGGTGGGAAGCTGGCTGCCCTGAAGCCTGATTCGCCGGTTGTCAGTAAGGTGACCGGTGGGGAAGAAGTTGAAGTTATCGAGCATTTTGTCGAATATATCGAAGCCCGGAATGCCTGGCGGCTTTCAGTGCTGGCTCGCGGGGCGGCGACGAAACCACTCACGCTCAGAGGTTTCCTGAGCCTGGATGACCAGACGCTGACGGAAACCTGGACCTATTCGCTGGCACCCTTCACGGGACTGCGGGGCGATTCCGAATAACGCCACTGATGAAAGGAGGCATCCCATGGCAGACAAGACGCTGGAGCGTGTATTCGTTCGCGTGTTTACCTATCTAACCGAGTCCGGCGTAGAGATGACGCGGGTTCGGAGCCGTGCGCTTCTGCAACTGATTGACGACGCTCTGGTTGACGATGAGCAGGCTGGCGAGGCCTGCACCCTGGACGAGGCCAGCCTGATTTCTCTCGCCATGGACCGGCTGCCGGCCTACTTTCCCATTCCTGAGGAAATGCTCCCGGCACCCAATCCGCCGCTCTGGCGCGCCAGTATTGGTTACCCCACCCATGACTGAGATGTCTGAGGGCACACCGTTAGCCCGCCATCGCTGGCGGGGTGTCGCTTTTTTCCGCCGCAGTCTGCTGATTCTTTTTGTGATGGGGCAGACCGCAGTGGCCTGCTATTACCTGCTATGGGTGTTGCCCTATCACGGCGGAACCTGGCTTGAGATCGCCATGACGGCGCTGTTTGCCGTCCTTTATATCTGGATTGCCGTGGGTTTCTGGACTGCCGTGCTTGGCTTTGTCATGCGTCTTATCGGTGGCGACAGGCACGCGCTGTTACGGCGCCACACCGATGAGGCCCTGGCCGCCACGCCGCTGGCCAGAACCGCCATTCTGCTGCCGGTCTACCATGAGCCGGTGCACTGGACGCTGAGCGGTCTCAGAGCCGTGTATGAAGACATCGAGCGCACCGGCAACATCGAGCATTTCGAGTTCTACATCCTGTCCGACAGCCGCGATCCGGATGTCTGGCTGGAAGAACAGGCTGCCTGGCACAGGTTGTCGCGGGAGCTGGGCGCCGAAGGGCGGCTCTTCTACCGGCGGCGATCCGTCAACCTCAACTATAAAAGCGGGAATGTGGCCGATTTTCTCCGCCGCTGGGGGCGTCGTTGCAAATACATGGTGGTGCTGGATGCCGACAGTCTGCTAAGCGGTGACACGGTGGTGAAAATGGTCCGCCTGATGCAGCGGGAACCAGGCGTGGGCATTCTGCAGACCAATCCCACCATCATCAACGGGCAATCCCTGTTTGCCCGCCTGCAGCAGTTTGCCAACCGGTTCTATTCCAACCTGTTCGCCACCGGCCTGGCCGCCATACAGATGGGCGATGCCGCTTTCTGGGGCCACAATGCCATCATCCGGGTGGAGCCTTTCATGAAACACTGCGGTCTGCCAAAACTGTCGGGCTTCGGGATTTTCGGCGGCCCCATCATGAGCCACGATTTTGTGGAAGCGGCGTTCATGGGGCGGGCGGGATACGAAGTCTGGCTGGAAACCGGCCTGGGCAACAGTTTTGAGGAATCGCCACCGACTTTGGCCGACGAGCTGTCCCGGGACAATCGCTGGGCCAAGGGCAACCTGCAGCACCTGTGGCTGCTGCTCCGGGCACCCAAAATACGGTTTGCCCACCGCATGGCGTTTCTGAACGGGATCATGGCGTATCTGGCGTCACCACTGTGGCTCGGGTTCCTGATTCTGACCACCGTCGAAGCCGCCCGGCTGACGCTGTCGCCCATCGAGTATTTCCCCGAGGGCCACCTGGGTCCGTTTCCTCTCTGGCCCGAATGGCGGCCGGAGTGGGCGCTGGGGCTGGCGCTCAGCACGCTTGCGTTGCTGTTTTTACCCAAGTTTCTGGCCATCCTGGATGCGGTGATCCATCGCTACGCACGGGATTTTGGTGGCTTCCTCAAGCTTTTTGCCAGTGTGATGCTCGAAATCGTGATTTCCATTCTGCTGGCACCCCTGCGGATGTGGGCCCATAGCCGTTTTGTGGTGGCCGCGCTGCTGAATCTGTCACTCACCTGGGCAGGCCAGAACCGGACCGAGGAAACCACCTGGCGAGAGGCACTGTTCACGCAACTTCCCGGCATGCTTCTGGGCAGCAGCTGGTCGGCCTTTGCCTGGAGCCTGGATCCGCTGTTCTTTCTATGGTCACTACCGGTGGCCGTTCCCCTGATTCTTGCAGCGCCCACGGCGGTTTACCTGAGCCGCAGCGGCCCCGGCGACTTTTTGCGAAGCCTGGGGCTGCTGACCATTCCGGAAGAGCGTGAAGCCCCCATGCCACTGCTGGAAGACGCCAGACGTTACCGGGCGGAGGAAGCCGATGAACACCGGCTGACCGCCTTCGAACAGGCAGTTCTGGTGCCGCGGCTGAACCGCCTGCACCGGGTTCTGTCCCGGAATCTGCGGCGTGGGCCCAGGCGGGCGGATCTGCAGGCATCGGTTGCACGCTGTCTGAACCGGGGTCCTGAAGGCCTGACACGCAGTGAACTGAGCTTTATTGCCCGTGATGGCCAGTCCCTGAAAGAAATGCACGCCGGCGCCTGGCGCGCGCCGGACGAAAGCTACTGGGGACACAGCATCCGGCGAAAGAACCGGCAAGAGATCATTGACTGATACCCAGATAACGACCACAGGACAGACAGCCATGATGGACAGACGAACCCTGCTCAAGGCGTTGGCGGCCCTGACCGGCACAGCGGCGTTGCCCACTATGCCCTTTGCCTTCGGCGCCGGAATCAACCCGGTGTCGGGCAGCCAGGCCCAGCCTTTCAGTTACGCCTGGCTGAAAGGTCGGGCGCGGACATTGGCGGGCGAAGCCTTCGTCTCCCGTCAGGGTGAACTGCCGCCATCGCTGCAGAAGCTCTCCTGGGACGACTACCAGGCGATCGGATTCCGGGCAGACGAGGCCCTTTGGCGCAAATCCGACAGCCCTTTCCAGATCCAGCTGTTCCATCTGGGCCTGTATTTCCAGGAGCCGGTAAAAATCCACGAGGTGGTGGACGGCCAGGCCAGCGAACTGGCCTATCGCCAGGACCTGTTCCGCTACAACGGCGAGCAACCGTTGGGCAATCTGCCGGATGATCTGGGTTATGCCGGGTTCCGGGTGCACTATCACAACAATTTCGCCCTCGACCTGGCCGCGTTTCTGGGTGCCAGCTATTTTCGCGCCGTCGGCTCCGAAATCCAGTACGGTATGTCAGCCAGGGGGCTGGCGATTGATACCGGCATGAATCGTAAAGAGGAGTTTCCGCGCTTCTCCGAATTCTGGCTGGAAAAGCCCGCACCGGGCAGTCAGCGCCTGAAAGTCTGGGCGCTTCTGGACTCGCCGAGCGTCACCGGGGCCTACGCCTTTATTCTCGACCCGGGCCGCAACATGGTAATGGATGTGGATGCCGCGCTTTACCCGCGAAACGAGATCGAACGGGCCGGCATTGCGCCGCTGACCAGCATGTATCAGGTAGGGGAAAACAGCCAGCGCATGGGCTATGACTGGCGCCCGGAAATCCACGATTCCGACGGTCTTGCCATGCATTCCGGCAGCGGCGAATGGTTGTGGCGGCCGCTGGTGAATCCGGTCAATCTGGCGTTCAACAGCTTTCAGGACAACAACCCGCGAGGCTTTGGCCTGCTGCAGCGGGACCGGAACTTCGATCAATATCAGGACGACGGCGTGTTCTACGAACGCCGCCCGAGTGTCTGGGTAGAACCCCGGGGCGACTGGGGGCAGGGCAGCATTGACCTGGTGGAAATTCCCACCGTTGACGAAACCTTCGACAACATCGTGGCCTTCTGGCATCCGGAGAAACCTCTGCTGCCGGGCCAGGAGTATCTGTTCAGCTACCGCCTGCACTGGGGCGAGCAGGCCCCGGCCAGGCCCTATGAACTGGCGACCGTGCAGGCAACCCGCACCGGGCTGGGCGGCGTGATTGGCCAGAAGCGAACCTATTTTTCCTGGCGCTTTGCGGTTGATTTTGCCGGTGGTCCCCTTGAAATGCTGGCCGACCAGGTGGATGTAGAGCCGATCATCACTGTAAGCCGGGGCGAGGTGGAAATTACTTCGGCCCGGCCATTGTCTGCAATTAACGGCTATCGGGCGATGTTTGATCTGGTCCCGGGGGATTCCGTCGAGCCCATCAATATCCGCCTTTACCTGCGGCTGGGAGATGAAGCGCTTACGGAAACCTGGATTTACCAGTACACGCCGCCGCCCGTGGAGGAACGCCGGTTGTACTGATGGACTTTCCGCCGTCGACAATCCCGGGCTTTCCCCTCCATTTATTGTTGACAATATGGGCTTTCAGGCGTAGTTTCTACTAAAATAACGCTGGTTTTGTAGACAAACTATGTCTGAAGTCCTTTCTCCTATCTATACCCGCGCCGATGAAGCGTTCGATTGTCTGCAAACGGCAATCGTAAAAGGCGATCTGGCTCCCGGCGACAAGATCGGTGAGGTGGATCTGTGTGATCGCTTCAACCTGACCCGCGGCCCTCTGCGGGAAGCCCTTGGGCGCCTCGAATCCCGTGGCTTGCTGGTGCGACGTCCCCATGCCGGGGTAAAAGTCGTGTCCGTCAGCGCATCCGAGCTGATGGAGCTTTACCGCATCCGGGAAGTGATGGAAGGGCTTGCCGCGCGCCAGGCGGCTGAACGGATGACCGATCAGGAAATTGCTGACCTGCAGGTCACCCTGGACTCCCACGAGCGCATGATTGAGGAAGCCCGCGGACAGGCCTATTACCAGGCCGAAGGCGATTACGACTTCCATCACCGTATCGCCACCGGCAGCCGCAATGCCAAACTGGCACAGATGCTGTTGGGTGATCTTTACTACATGGTACGGATGTACCGTTACCGGTTAAGTACCTCGGCCGGCCGCCCCCACCGGGCACTGGGCGAGCACCGCCGTATCGTCGAAGCCATCGCCCAGCGCGACGGAGAACTGGCTGAATTTCTGATGAAAAGACACATCAACGCCGCCCGCCTGAATATCGAAAAGAAGATTCAGCTGGGCGACATCACTATTTAAAGCAGCTAAAGGGGTCTGACCCCGCATGGGGTCAGACCCCAGCCAAAGCTCAAAGATTTCACCAAAACCGAGGTTCCCGACATGTCCAAAAACCTAACCCCAGGCGCCTGCTTCCGCAAAGCGCTCAAAGATAACCATCCCCTCCAGATCGTCGGCACCATCAATGCCTACACCGCCATGATGGCGGAAAAAGTCGGACACCAAGCCATTTACCTGTCGGGTGGCGGCGTGGCCAACGCATCCTTTGGTCTTCCGGATCTGGGCATGACCACCATGAACGACGTGGTCGAGGACGTTCGCCGAATCTCGGCTGCCTCTAATGCGCCACTGCTGGTGGATATTGATACCGGCTGGGGCGGGGCGTTCAACATCGCCCGCACCATTCGCGAAATGGAACGCGCCGGTGCGGCTGCGGTTCATATTGAGGATCAGGTAGCTCAAAAACGTTGTGGCCATCGCCCGAACAAGGAGATCGTTTCCCAGCAGGAGATGGTGGACCGTATCAAGGCAGCGGTGGATGCCCGGCAGGACGATGATTTCTTCATCATGGCCCGCACCGATGCTTTCCAGAAGGAAGGCCTGGAAGCGGCCATCGACAGGGCCAGGGCCTGTGTCGAAGCCGGTGCCGACGGCATCTTCGCCGAAGCCGTCAACGACCTGGAGCATTACAGGGCCTTCTCAAAGGCGCTGGACGTGCCGATTCTGGCCAACATCACCGAGTTCGGCGCCACGCCCCTTTACAACCGGAAAGAACTGGCAGACGCCGGGGCCGCCATGGTGCTGTATCCGCTCAGCGCCTTCCGGGCCATGAACAAGGCGGCCCTGAACGTGTATGAGACACTCCTGGAAAAGGGCGACCAGAAAGACGTGGTTGACCAGATGCAGACCCGGGATGAACTCTACGATTTCCTGAACTACCACGATTTCGAACAGAAGCTGGATGAGCTGTTTAAGGGAGACAAACAATGACCGAAGCAAAAAAACTCGGCGGCGCAGGCCTTCGCGGCCAGGTAGCAGGCGTCACATCACTGTGCACCGTGGGTCAGTCCGGTACAGGCCTGACCTACCGTGGTTACGACATCAGCGATCTGGCGGAATACGCCCAGTTCGAGGAAATCGCCTACCTTTTGCTGCGGGGCAAACTGCCCAATCGCCAGGAGCTGGGCGCCTACAAAAAGCGCCTGATGAGCATGCGCGAACTGCCCTATGCGGTAAAATCCGTGCTCGAGCATATCCCCAAAGAAGCCCATCCCATGGACGTGATGCGCACCGGCTGCTCCATGCTGGGTAACCTGGAAACCGAAACCGATTTCAGCCAGCAGGACGACAAGATCGACCGCATGCTGGCGCTGTTCCCGGCCATTATTACCTACTGGTACCGCTTTGTTCAGGAAGGTAAGCGTATCGACACCGCCAGCGATGTGGATTCCATCGGCGGACATTTCCTGGAACTGCTGCACGGCAAGAAGCCCAGTGAGTTGCATGAGCGGGTGATGAACGTCTCGCTGATTCTGTACGCGGAGCACGAATTCAACGCCTCCACCTTCAATGCCCGGGTGTGCGCGTCCACGCTGTCGGATATTCACAGCTGCGTCACAGGCGCCATCGGCACCCTTCGCGGCCCGCTGCACGGGGGAGCCAACGAAGCCGCCATGGCGCTGATCCAGAAGTTCAAAACCCCGGACGAAGCCGAAGAAGGCCTGCTGGGCATGCTGGAGCGCAAAGAAAAAATCATGGGCTTCGGCCACGCGATCTACAAGGATTCCGATCCGCGCAACGCCATTATCAAAAAATGGTCCAAAAAACTGGCAGAAGAAACAGGGGACACCGTGCTTTACCCGGTCTCCGAACGCTGCGAAGAAGTCATGTGGCGCGAAAAGAAACTGTTCTGCAACGCCGACTTCTTCCACGCCTCGGCCTACCACTTCATGGGCATCCCCACCGAACTGTTCACGCCCATCTTCGTGATGTCCCGCGTCTCCGGCTGGACCGCCCACGTTAAAGAACAGCGCGAAAACAACCGCATCATCCGCCCCAGCGCCGACTACGACGGCCCCGACCACGCGGACTGGTTGCCCATTGACGAGCGGTAGTGAAGGGGTCTGACCCCGAACGGGGTCCGACCCCATAGCACTTGACCAAGCCAAAGCCCCGCACTAGCTCAACCTGGTCACCACAGTTGGGGTCAGACCCCGAAGCACTACAACCTGGTCACTACAAATGGGGTCAGACCCCTAAAAACGGGGTCAGACCCCGGAGAACCAAAAATGAACACCAACTACCGAAAACCCCTCCCAGGCACCTCCCTGGACTACTTCGACACCCGCCAGGCCATAGAAGACATTCAGCCCGGCGCGTACGCCAAACTGCCATACACCTCCAGAATCCTGGCAGAACAGCTGGTGCGCCGGTGCGACCCGCAGGCCCTGACGGATTCGCTCAAGCAGCTGATCGAACGCAAGCGCGACCTGGATTTTCCCTGGTACCCCGCCCGCGTGGTATGCCACGACATTCTGGGCCAGACTGCACTGGTAGACTTGGCCGGCCTGCGGGACGCCATCGCCAAAAAAGGCGGTGACCCGGCCAAAGTGAATCCGGTGGTCCCCACCCAGTTGATCGTCGACCATTCCCTGGCCGTTGAAGCACCGGGGTCAGACCCCGATGCATTTGAAAAAAATCGTGCCATCGAAGATCGCCGGAACGACGACCGGTTCCACTTCATCAACTGGACGAAAACAGCCTTTGAAAACGTGGACGTTATCCCCCCGGGTAACGGCATCATGCACCAGATCAATCTGGAGAAAATGTCCCCGGTGGTTCAGTCACGGGAGGGCGTTGCTTACCCGGACACCTGTGTCGGTACCGACAGCCATACCCCGATGGTGGACGCCCTGGGCGTTATTTCCGTGGGTGTAGGCGGTCTGGAAGCCGAAAGCGTGATGCTCGGCCGTGCGTCCATGATGCGTCTGCCGGATATTGTGGGCGTGGAGCTCACAGGCAAACTCCAGCCGGGCATCACCAGCACAGACATGGTTTTGGCCATTACCGAATTCCTGCGTAAAGAGCGTGTAGTGGGAGCCTATCTGGAATTCTACGGCGAAGGCGCCGACAGCCTCACCGTGGGCGACCGGGCGACCATCTCCAACATGACCCCGGAATACGGCGCCACGGCGGCGATGTTCTTCATCGACGGCCAGACCATCGATTATCTAAAGCTCACAGGCCGCGAGGACGACCAGGTCGCGCTGGTTGAAACCTACGCCAAACACACCGGGCTCTGGGCCGACAGTCTGAAAACCGCCGAATACGAGCGGGTACTGACGTTTGACCTGACCTCCGTTGAACGCACATTGGCAGGACCGTCCAACCCCCACGCCCACCAGCCCACCTCGGAGCTGGCGAAAGCCGGCATAGCCGGGCCCTGGGAACAGGAAGAGGGCCTGATGCCCGATGGCGCGTGCATCATCGCCGCCATCACCAGTTGCACCAATACGTCCAACCCCAGAAACATGGTGGCCGCCGGCCTGATTGCCCGCAACGCCAACAAGCTGGGCCTGACCCGCAAGCCCTGGGTAAAATCCTCCCTGGCGCCGGGTTCCAAAACCGTCAAGATGTATCTGGAAGAAGCCAACCTGATGACGGAGCTGGAAAAACTCGGCTTTGGCGTTGTGGCCTTTGCCTGTACCACCTGCAACGGCATGAGCGGCGCACTGGATCCCAAGATCGCCCAGGAAATCATCGATCGTGACCTTTACTCCACGGCAGTCCTGTCTGGAAACCGGAACTTCGATGGCCGGATTCACCCCCACGCCAAGCAGGCATTCCTGGCCTCGCCGCCGCTGGTGGTTGCCTATGCCATCGCTGGCACCATCCGCTTCGACATCGAAAAAGATGCGCTTGGTTACGATCCGGACGGCAACCCCGTCACCCTGAAGGACATCTGGCCTGACGACGCCGAAATCGACGCCATCGTAAAAGCCAGCGTGAAGCCGGAACAATTCCGCAGCACCTACATCCCGATGTTCGACGTCACCAAAAAAGAGCAGGCGAAGAGCAACCCGTTGTATGACTGGCGTCCACAAAGCACCTACATTCGTCGTCCGCCCTACTGGGAAGGCGGCATGGTGGGTGAAAAGCTTCTGAAAGGCATGCGGCCGCTGGCAGTGCTGCCAGACAACATCACCACCGATCACTTGTCGCCGTCCAATGCGATCCTGATGGACAGTGCATCCGGTGAATACCTGCACAAAATGGGCGTGCCGGAGGAAGACTTCAATTCCTACGCCACCCACCGGGGCGACCACCTGACCGCCCAGCGTGCCACCTTCGCCAACCCGAAACTGTTCAACGAAATGGTCCGGGACGAGAACGGCAAGGTGAAGCAGGGCTCACTGGCGCGAATTGAACCGGAAGGAAAAGTCACCCGCATGTGGGAAGCCATTGAAACCTACATGGAGCGCAAACAGCCGCTGATCATCATCGCCGGTGCTGACTACGGGCAGGGCTCCTCCCGCGACTGGGCCGCCAAAGGCGTTGCCCTGGCCGGTGTAGAGGCCATCGTTGCAGAAGGGTTCGAACGTATCCACCGCACCAACCTGGTGGGCATGGGCGTGATGCCACTGCAGTTTCAGGACGGCACCACCCGCCACACCCTGACCATCGACGGCACCGAAACCTTCGAAGTAGAAGGCGCAGTGTCACCGCGCGCGGAACTGACCCTAACCATGCACCGCGCAAATGGCGAGTCCGAACGCGTACCGGTCATCTGCCGCCTGGACACCGCCGAAGAAGTGTCCATCTACAAAGCCGGCGGCGTACTGCAACGCTTCGCCCAGGATTTCCTGGAATCCGAGGGCGCAGCCTAGGGGGCTCAGCCTAGGGGTCTGACCCCGAATTTTAGGGGTCAGACCCCACCCCAAGCCCGAACCAAACAAATGGGGTCAGACCCCTAAAATGCGGGGTCAGACCCCGCCAATAACGAGGCCAAAATGCACAACCCCCAATTAAAAATCCCCGCCACCTACATGCGCGGTGGCACCTCAAAAGGCGTCTTCTTTCGCCTTGAGGACCTGCCCGAGGCCGCCCAGGTCCCAGGCGAAGCCCGGGACAACCTCCTCCTGCGCGTCATCGGCAGCCCCGACCCCTACCAGAAACAAACCGACGGCATGGGCGGCGCCACCTCCAGCACCAGCAAAACGGTGATTCTGGCAGCGCCCACCCAGCCGGACCACGACGTGGATTACCTCTTCGGCCAGGTCTCCATCGACAAACCCTTCGTAGACTGGAGCGGCAACTGCGGCAACCTCAGTGCTGCGGTCGGTGCATTCGCCATCAGTGCCGGGTTCGTTGATAAATCGCGGATTCCGAAAAACGGCATCTGCAGCGTGCGAATCTGGCAGGCCAACATCCGCAAAACCATCATCGCCCATATTCCCATCACCAACGGCGAAGTGCAGGAAACTGGTGCTTTCGAGCTGGACGGCGTGACCTTCCCGGCCGCCGAGATCAAAGTGGAATTCATGGACCCGGCCGACGGTGAGGGCGCCATGTTCCCGACGGGTAACCTGGTGGACGATCTGGAAGTACCCGGGCTCGGAACGCTCCAGGCCACCATGATCAACGCCGGCATCCCCACCATTTTCATCAACGCCGGCGCCATTGGCTTCTACGGCACCGAGCTGCAGGAAGCAGTTAACGGCGACCCCAGCGTTCTGGCCATGTTCGAGAAAATCCGCGCCTACGGGGCTGTGAAAATGGGTCTAATAGAAAACATCGAACAGGCTGTAAGCCGACAACACACCCCCAAAGTGGCCTTTGTCGGTGACCCTTCCGACTATACCGCCTCCAGCGGCAAAGCCATTGCTGCAATCGACGTGGATATGCTGGTACGCGCACTGTCTATGGGTAAGCTCCACCACGCCATGATGGGCACAGCCGCCGTGGCCATTGCGACGGCTTCGGCCATACCCGGAACTCTGGTCAATCTTGCGGCAGGCGGCGGAGACCGCACGGAAGTCACCTTTGGACATCCCTCCGGCACCCTGAAAGTCGGCGCGGAGGCGGAACTGAAAGATGGCCACTGGACGGCGAAAAAAGCGATCATGAGCCGCAGTGCGCGGGTGTTGATGGAAGGCTGGGTGAGGGTGCCTGAAAAAGTATTACAAGAATACTTGTAGAGCGGTCCGGCTCATGTAGCATAATTACAATTATACTTGGAATAAGAGTCCCGAATGGAACTAACCCTACAGGTTCATTGGGAAGATGAGTGGCATGATGCGGGCACAATCCGGTTTCACGATCCGAAGAAAGGATTAACTGGAAGACCGAGCTTCCTCTATGAAACGACCTACACCGTAAAAGCCCTGGAAAAACTCGGGAACTTCGACTCCGAAAACCTGATCGATAAAATGGCAGTAGGCGTTAACCTCCCCTGTCATTTTGGGGGCGACTACCTTCATGGTGAAATCGCCCCCGTGCTACGCGACATTATTCCCCAGGGCGCAAGCAGGCGTCTCTGGGTGAAGATGATGAGCTACGACCGAGATCCGGAACAGGCGATTGATACAGATCTTTTGGCGGAGGGGTGCATTGCGCCCATTGGTAACCTGCGAATCAAAGAAGCCGCTGAAGCATTTGCCGAACGATTAGCGCTCGCTCACCCCGGCCTGTTCACCAGAGAAGAAGTTTGCCGTCGAGCCGATACCCTTATCGAGCATGCCTATCAATTGGGGGTCGCCATTGGCGGTGCTATAGGCGCAGGTGGTGATGCGCCCAAACTGCTGATGGTTGAAACCCATGACGACAGGTTCGGCTTTGAGGGCGCGGTACCCGACAAGGACATTAAGGAGCATTGGCTGGTTAAATTCCCGCGCGGGCGGAAAACTCGGGCCGATGTTGATGTTTTGATGGGCGAAGCCGCAATCTATAGGGTTCTTGAAGCCCGCGGGTTCAACTCAATCCGGAATACTCGCCTGGACGAACAGGACGGTCAATTCACACTCTGGATGCCGCGCTTTGATCGCGAGATCCAGCAAGGCGCGGTAATCCGCCACGGTGTTGAATCCATCTATTCCACGATGGGCATGATTGGCGATGGAGCTGCGCTTAACCACTCCGAGATACTTGAGCGCCTGCGAGAGAAAACGACAATCCCCGAAGAAAAGGATGAATTGCTGGCAGAGTACATTGCCCGCGACATACTGAATTTCGCAGTCGGGAACAAGGACAATCACGGTCGCAATACAGCAATCCTGAAAATAGGCAGGGGTATCGAGATCGCGCCCGCATTTGATGTGGCGCCCATGGTCCTGGACCCGGAAGGAATTGCACGGACAACACGCTGGCCGAATGAATTGCAACTGAAGACCGGGGCTCCGGACTACCCGGGAATCATCGACGCCCACGCCGGCGATCCCGAACGGGTAGCTGACATCCTGAAAGAACACCTTCTTAAACTGACGGATCTGCGTGATGACCTGATAGAAAACGGGGCGCCTGAATCCATGATTAGCGCGCCTGGAGTCAATCTCACACTGGCCGAAACCATTCTCGTTGAGCTCGATGAACTTCATGAGAAAGGCCCTGCACCAAGGTAACCACTATGCCAAAACTCAGCCAACCGGTTACCGGTAGTGAGCGGATAGCCACTCGGACTGAAATCACCAGGGCCCTCGATCAAGGAGAGATTGAGCTTGGTGAGGCGATAAGGCGAAGGCGACTTGAGTGGACAGGATTGAACCAGACGCGCTTCGGAAAAATCGTTGGACTCTCGGCAAACACTATCTCGGCAATAGAGAGAGACGCAGACAGTGCAACCTTGAAGAATCTGAAGCGTATCCTGCGCCGATTTGGCATGCGCCTGACCCTTAGGCACCAATCCATGCTTACAGAGTTATCAGACCAGCCTGAGTAGCCCAGGAATCACTGGGTGCCGAAGCCGGTATTGGGGAGTTCTATGTGCCACAGATTTAGGTGAGCACTCTGGTATATCCCATTGACATATCCCAGGCAGAATCCTAGCATTGAGCATATCACCGGTAGTCATCACATAAGGAGCAGGAAACATGGAGCGAGCCAGCCTATTCAAGAGTAATAAAAGCCAGGCGCTAAGGCTGCCAAAACCAGTGGCCTACCCGGACACCGTGAAACATGTTGATATCGTGATTCAGGGTCGATCAAGAATCATAACCCCCGCCGGGGAGTCCTGGGATAGCTGGTTTGACGGGGAAGGTGTTTCTGATGATTTCATGGTGAATCGCGAGCAGCCGGAAGCCCAGGAACGTGAGGCGCTTTGATGCTCAAGTACATGCTCGACACCAACATCGCCATCTATACGATCAAGAATAAGCCGAGGGAAGTGCGGGAAGCCTTCAAAGCTCACGATGGCCAGATGTGTATTTCTGCCGTAACCCTAATGGAGCTGGTTTATGGTGCGGAGGCTTCCGCCGCAGTTGAGCGCAATCTCCGGGATATTGAAGGTTTTGCCGCGCGCCTGGAGGTCTTGCCTTACGAAAATGAAGCAGCAGCTCATACTGGGCAGCTAAGGGCAGAATTACGGAAAATTGGTCGCCCGATTGGCCCTTATGACGAAATGATTGCCGGTCACGCCCGATCGCAGGGCCTGGTGGTTGTGACCAACAATACAAAGCAGTTCGAAAATGTACCAGGAATTCGACTGTTGAACTGGGTCAATTGAACCGAACCTTCATAAGGCTAGGGCTAGGGCGGAAAAATCCAGTTCTCAATAGCAACGCCCGGGTAGCGGTTAAAGCCACTCTCATTGTTTGTGACCAGAACCGCACCTTCGCGGCCGGGACCTCGTGTTTCATCAGGTAAATGCAGATATTCGTATCCAAGAGGTATTTCACAACCCGTCACGTTCCTGGTCTTCTTCGTCTTGACGATCTTCCATGAAATCTGCAGAGAATCCGTGGAACTTGTCATTCAGTCCAGTCAAACGGCGCACAGGCCGAATGCGGATTTCGTCACCCACGCGTTCCACCGTCAGCTCCACGTTCACGACGGATAATCTGATGGACGATCTGGAAGTACCCGGGCTCGGAACCCTCCAGGCGGTGAAAATCACAATGAGGTGGTGTTCGGACATCCTTTCGGCACGTAAAAAGTGGGTGCCGGAGATCGAACTTCAAAACATGGGTCGGTGAAACGATAAAAGTCCGGTCGAACCCGGACTTTTATCAAGTATCTCTCGTTATCTTCTCGAGATTATGCAGCTCTACGACGCCGTGAAATACCAAGCCCTACAAGCCCGAGGCCGAACAGGGCCAAAGTGCCTGGCTCAGGTACTTCAGTGACCTGACCTGAATACAAAAGGCCAAATGGATTGGATGTAGTGGTGTCACCTGACCCTACCTGATAGGAAACCATTTCCAGAGAGTAAGTGCCGGCGCTCAAGTCGGTAGTGAAATTATAGCCTTCGTCTACTTCACAGCCGATCGGCCCATTAGCACAAGTAGATTGGGTAAAGTTAGCAGCTTTAATCATGTCGCCATTCAGTAAAAGGTCAGAGGTATCGTCTGTCCAAATCCAAAAATCGAGCAGGCCGCTGGTGGCGAGCGTGAATGTCTCTGTCACAATCATTATTGATTGCTGGCCATCTGAGTTTGTGCTGCTACCTGCCCGAGGAGCAAGCGTGCCTTCACCATACCCGGTGTCAGCATACGATACTCATACCGAACCTTCGTAAGGCGAGTTTTCTGGAGCCCAGGACGGATGGGGATTTACCTCCTGCAGCGTACAGGCATTCCCTGCGTTACTAACGAAGGCATCGCCGAGCTCACAACTTGCTGAACCACTGCCAGAAATAATCGGTAAGGCGAGCGCCGAGGCCGATAAGCCCATGCCCAAAGTAAGTGCAATAAAACCTTTGATTGTTTTCATCTAAATTCTCCATCTGTTCTTTGCCGACTGGCAAGACCTTTACTTGAGAATAGATATGCTAATATCGCGCCAGAAAACAATTATATATTTAATTCAATAACCTAGTTAAATAATCCTGGTTCGGAATAGCAGAACTGTAAACTAATTCGACAGATGACGCCTGGCCCTAGCTGGCGTCGACGGGCTATTTTCATCAAAGCTAAAATTACCAATAGAAAAAAGATTGTTAAAACAATGATTGGCGATCTGAACTCCATCTTTTGATATGGAAGCGTAAATAAACCCGACATATTTTTTCGAGCTCGGGCCCAGGTCCTGCTCGGGCCCAGGTCTTGAAATAAGCTAGTCTGTGAATAGAGACTTCAAGGAGCGAGAAACGCATGACTACCAACGCCGATCAGAACCAGCGCCCTGATTATGATCAGGTCATTCAGCAAATTGCGGACTACACCCTGAACTACCAGGTCCAAAGCGAAGAGGCCTGGAACACCGCCCGCTACTGCCTCATGGATACTCTGGGTTGCGGCCTTCTGGCTCTTCGTTTCCCCGAATGCACCAAGCACCTCGGGCCTCTGGTAGAAGGCACTGTTGTTCCGAATGGCGCGCGAGTGCCGGGAACCCAGTTCCGGATGGACCCGGTCAAAGCAGCCTGGGATATCGGCTGCATCGTTCGGTGGCTCGACTACAACGATACCTGGCTGGCTGCGGAGTGGGGGCATCCGTCTGACAACCTTGGTGGCATTCTTGCCGTTGCAGATCATCTCTCTCAGAAAAGGGTAGCGGAAGGCAAAGAGCCGTTGATCATGAAGGACGTGCTCGAATGCATGATCAAAGCCCACGAAATCCAGGGCGTACTGGCACTGGAAAACTCCTTTAACCGGGTAGGGCTGGACCATGTTGTTCTGGTAAAAGTCGCCTCAACCGCCGTGTGCGCAAAACTTATGGGCGCAAACCGCGACCAGATGATGGCGGCGCTTTCCCATGCCTGGGTAGATGGCCAATCGTTGAGGACCTACCGCCACGCCCCCAACGCCGGTTCCCGTAAATCCTGGGCTGCAGGCGACGCCACTTCACGTGCCGTGCGATTGGCGGACATCGCGATGCGGGGTGAAATGGGCATTCCGGGAGTGCTCACGGCGCCGCAATGGGGGTTCTACGACGTACTGTTCAGCAAAACCAACAAAGACCAGAAGCTCAAGCCTGAAGACAAGCGTCAGTTTTCTTTACCACAGGACTTCGGCTCCTACGTGATGGAAAACATCCTGTTCAAGATTTCCTTTCCAGCGGAGTTTCATGCCCAGACAGCGGCGGAAGCGGCAGTCACCCTGCACCCGCAGGTAAAAGACCGCCTGGATGAGATCGACCGTATCGTCATCACCACCCACGAATCCGCCATACGCATTATCTCCAAGCAGGGCGCCCTGGCCAACGCCGCCGACCGGGATCATTGCCTGCAATACATGACGGCAGTGCCGCTGATTTTCGGCTCATTGATCGCGGAGCACTATGAAGATGACTTTCACAAGGCCCACCCTGAAATCGACCAGCTGCGAGATGTAATGGAAGTCGTCGAGGAGCCGCGCTATACCCGGGAGTACCTCGAAGCCGACAAACGCTCAATCGCTAATGCGGTCCAGGTGTTTTTCAAAGATGGAACCAGTACGGATCAGGTGGCTGTTGAATACCCCATTGGGCACCGCAGGCGCAGGGAAGAAGGCATGCCCGAGTTGGAGGTCAAGTTTGCTAACAATCTGGCAACCCGGTTTCCCAAATTCCAATGCGAAAAAATTATTTCCGTCTGCAAGGATAGGAGTGGATTGGAACGAATGCCTGTAAACGAGTTCAATGCTTTGTTTGTCATGTGACGTGCGTTAAATTTACTTTCGATGAATCATGTGTCGGCAATTTTTACACATGCGCCTTAAGCGAGAGTTCTAGGGTTTGTGTTAAGGATAATGGGCGAAGCTTAGGTATTGATTCCATAGAGGTTATATAAAAATGGTTCCGTAATTGCTTCGTTAAACCAGCGCGTCTTGAGTTACAAGTCGCTTAC